>Ga0160438_1000015_pt1 | contig 195285 bp, 162 predicted proteins | sample HID1975K_E0MG_FD_108203 | JGI IMG/M metagenome (GOLD analysis project Ga0160438, IMG submission 108203) | Enriched soil microbial communities from UW Madison campus, WI, USA - HID1975K_E0 MG | ecosystem: Environmental > Terrestrial > Soil > Unclassified | place: USA: Madison, Wisconsin...
AGCACTACGTCATTTCGACCGGAATGTAATGAAGCGGAGAAATCCATAACTCTCAATTCCCAATTGGATTATCTTATGCTGAAAAATAAATATCAAGCTAGACCAGATATCTCGATTACACTTCGTTCCACTCGATATAACGGGACGAATCCTCATATCAAAATAAACTTTTATTTCTATTGCGATGAACCCGGTCTTTCTTTGTTTTCAGGAAGCGGAACAAAATCCGTTTCTCCCGGAACCTTCGGAAACTCTTGTTTTAACCACCGCTGCTTCGCCGCTTCTATTTTGTCCTTACTCGAAGAAACGAAGTTCCAATAAATAAACCGCTCCTCTGGAAATGGCTCTCCTCCAAATATATAAATTTTGCTGTCGGCTTGAATAGTAAAAGTGCATAAGGTAGCCTCTTTAGCCACTAAAAACTGCTTTGGCCCAAAAATATGACCCTCGCTCTCCACCCCGCCTTCCAAAATGTACATACCCGCTTCACCAAAGAGATCACTACCAATATTCAAAATCTGTTGCTCCGTGCTGTGTATTTCCAAAAAAAACTGTTTGCTGTATACCGGGACAAGCGATTTATGTCCAAATGCTTCGCCAGCAATCAACCGAAAAGTAACCGTTCCTTCTTCCCAATAAGGTATATCTTTGGCTTCTACATGCGTAAAGTTAGGCTCCATATCTTCCAGATCTTTTGGTAACGCTATCCAGATCTGCAAACCATGCAAATTTTTATCCGATTTACGCAGATACGCAGGTGTACGTTCAGAATGTACCACTCCTATTCCCGCGGTCATCCAATTCACCGCCCCTGGTGCAATTTCGACTTCCATTCCTAAACTATCGCGGTGTAGGATATTGCCTTCAAAAAGATAGGTGAGCGTTGATAAACCAATATGCGGATGTGGCGGTACATCCAAATTCTCGTGGTCACTTAATGCTGCCGGCCCCATATGATCTATAAAGATATAAGGCCCCACCATTCTTTTACCTCTAAAAGGAAGTAACCTTCCCACTAGGAAATTACCGATATCCGCAGGTCTTTCCTCAATGATCATTCCGATGTTAGACATGTCTTTTCGTTGTTAGTTGTTAGTTGTTGGTTCTTGGTTATTCGTCACTGATCACTCGTCACTTCAATTTATCTCTATTCAGGTTTTTCAAAAGTAATCGAGATTTCTACTTCTACTTCTTTTATTGCTCCTTTCCAGGTAGATCCTCTTTTTATCATGTCAATTGCTCTTTTTTCGAGCGCCTCATTACCTCCCTTTTTAATACGAAAGGTCGTTGGTTTCCCATCCATATCTAAATCAAAAACCAAATATACGGTTCCGGTATGACCATCGAACACCGCTGCCTCCTTATTCAAATATGCTTTGTAGGCCTCCCAGCCAACGATAGGCTCTGCATCCACTGCCGTACTTGTCACGCCGCGAATTCGTATATTTTTAGCTGGCTTTTGCTTAGATACCTCTATGGCACCAATTCGATTGCTTTTCGATTGGGCACCATAGCCTACCACCACAACCTCGTCCAACGCCGCATGATCAGGAACCATGGCAATTTGCAAACTATCCTCACCCGCTACCGGCACATTTCTGTGTACATAACCCAAATGGGATACCTCCACCTGCTCATTCTTTTCTGGCACCTCCAAAGTAAAACGGCCCTGCACATCGGTGGTAGTCGCTCTGTTTAAACTCGGCGTTCTGACCATTGCTCCGGCCAGCGGAGTTTTTGTTTTTTCATCTATTACCACACCCGCCAAACGCGTAGTATTCTCAACTACTAAAGCATCCGTATCCAGACTCGTTCCGAGGCTTTTATCTGCCAGCAAACGCTCCTTAAGATCTTCAGAGGTATCCACCTCCGCCGTAACAGAACGCGCTGTCTTCTTAACAGTATCCAATGGACGCTGCTTTGCTTTGAAAGCCTCCGTTTTTACACGGGCATGCTCTTTTGGCACATTAGAGGGGGCAGCAGCCACTAATGGGGCCGTATCTATCTGTATAAGCGGTTTAACGGTATCTTTTAGAATAGCTTTGTTCACCTGATCAGCAATCAGTTCTTCCTTTTGGGGTTTATCTATAAACCAAAAACCTATCACCAGCAATGTAAATACCAGTGATGCTGCTGCCATCCAAATGAGTCCTAATTTGCGAGGAGATCTGTTCGGCTGAATCCGTTGTTTGATCAGTGCATCAATCGTATTCAGATTCGTTTCATGTGTTTGTAATGGCTCCTTCGCCATCCCCTCCATCATATCCATCAACAATGGATCCTGCTGCGCCCTTCGCTCCAGTTCATACATTTCACGGGCGCTCAGTGTCCCTGATAGGTACTCCTTTATTAACGCTATGTCTTCTTTTCTACGCTCCACGACGCTGTTCCATACAAATCTTTAAATTCCTTTTCCCATTCTGAATATAACTTTTCACTTCTTTTAACGTATATCCAGTGATGTCAACAATCTCTTTATAGCATTTCTCATTGATAAAAAAGAGATCAACGGTTATTTTCTGTTTTTCGGGAAGCTTTTCCAAACACTTTTCCAATACTGTTAATTTCGCTTCTTTCTCCGCCAGCTCTTCAGGATGCATATCTATCGGAAATTCCACAAATTCCTCTATTGAAACCAGATGCATTTTCTTTTCAGCACGCAATTGCATCAAACAGAAGTTACGGCTTAATACATATAACCACGTAACAAATTTCTTGATCTCCTGTTTATTTACCTTCGCAATCAGCTCTTCGAAAATCTGCATCACTGCATCCTTACTTCGTTCTCCATCTTCCAGATAGCGCATACATACGTAATACACCATCTCTACATGACGTTCAAACAACGCGCCCAATACAACTAAATCGCCTGTTTCACGATACCGTTGCAACAGAGCCTCATCATCTGCTGAGTCCGTATTTTTCTTTGAACGCTGGAACCAATTCATTGCTGCCGTTAAAATAATTTTTTTTTATCGTTTATGGAAATTCGGTTTAAGGTATTAGGTGTAGGGGTTAAGATTTTAAGTGATACGTTATTGGTTCTAAGTGATCGGTTTTAGGAAGCGGGAAATTATAAAGTGTAAAGCTGCTACCGTCGTATCGAGTAGAACAAAGTGTAATCGAGATATCTCAGGGGGAGCAGATCTCTCCACTCCGGTCGAGATGACGTTCTCCACTCCGGTCGAGATGACGTAGTGCTCAAGGTTGCCCTATACTCGTCCTGTACTTCTTTGGTTTAGTACCCTCGTCATATCGAGTGGAACGAAGTGTAATCGAGATATCTCAAGGGAAGCAGATCTCTCCACTCCGGTCGAGATGACGAAGTGCTCAAGGTTGCCCTATACTCGCCCCGTACTTCCGTTGGTTTAGTACCCTCGTCATATCGAGTGGAACGAAGTGTAATCGAGATATCTCAAGGGAAGCAGATCTCTCCACTCCGGTCGAGATGACGAAGGAGCCTCGCAACGGGTAACTGACAACCCACAACTAAAATTATGGAATTTTAACAAGGCCTGCATCCTTCGCCAAAAATCAATATGATGAAGGCAAGATTTTCTATACTTATGCTGTTATTTAGCTTAGTAGCTTTTAAGAACAGCAACGATCGTATCCTAACTGGAACCGTTTACAACAAAGTGGATCAACAACCAATAGCAGGTGTTTCTATTATTTTGCAAGGTGCTAATACTGGTACTACGACAGACGCTAATGGGCACTACAAGATTTTGTTACACCAAAATGCTCAATTTATTATTTTTAACAGTATCGGCTTTAAAAGTCAGCGTATCAAGATCGGTCGGTCGAACACGCTCGACGTAGCGCTAGAACCTGCAAATGCTTCTTTAGATGAAGTAGTGGTAGTAGGTGATGGCACGCGCAATAGCAAAATGATGATCAGAGGTATGGCCACCTACGCACCAAGTCGGCCGCTGTATATTCACCCGCCCTATCAGACAAACACCGAAAGCTATCAGAAAATCAAAGAAAGTGGTTTTATTAATCCCAAACAAGAACCTCTTTCTACCTTTGCGATAGACGTAGACGCTGCCTCCTATAGCAATGTCAGAAGATTTATTCATAGCGGGCAGCTCCCTCCCAAGGATGCCGTTCGGGTAGAAGAAATGATCAACTACTTTCAGTACGACCTAAGTGGCCCCCACAATGACGATCCGGTAGCCATCCATACCGAGCTATCTACTGCACCATGGAACCCGCAGCATCGCTTATTACGTGTCGCTTTAAAAGCTAAATCGGTAGATACCGAGAAACTTCCTCCATCCAATTTTGTTTTTCTGATCGATGTATCTGGTTCTATGGCCGACATAAACCGTTTACCTTTAGTAAAAACCGCTATGAAAATGTTGGTAGACCAGCTGCGGAACAAAGACCACGTAGCCATTGTTACCTATGCCGGAACCGCAGCCGTTAAATTGGAAAGTACCTCCGGTAATCAAAAGATGAAAATCAAAGACGCCATTGATGCTTTAGAAGCAAGTGGATCTACAGCTGGTGGTGCAGGCATCAAGATGGCTTACAAAATAGCGAGAGAGCATTTTATAAAAGGTGGTAATAACCGCATTATTCTTGCCTCCGATGGCGATTTTAATGTAGGGCCATCTAGTGATGAAGCCATGGAAGACCTGGTTAGCCAAGAGCGTGAAAGTGGTGTAAATCTCTCTGTACTTGGCTTCGGCATGGTTAATTTAAAAGACAGCAAAATGGAAATTTTGGCCAATAAGGGCCGTGGCAACTATGCGTATATCGATAATATTTCAGAAGCTCGAAAAGCCATTATTACCGAGTTCGGAGGAACGCTATTTACGGTAGCGAAGGACGTAAAAATGCAAGTAGAGTTTAATCCAGCCTATGTACAAGCTTACCGTTTGCTGGGTTATGAAAACCGCCTGCTAGCTAAAGAGGACTTCAATAATGATCAAAAAATTGGAGGTGATATGGGAGTAGGTCACAGTGTCACGGCTTTTTATGAAATTGTTCCAACGGGTATCAAGGATCCTTATATAGGAAACGTTGATCCACTGAAGTACCAAAACGAAAAACCAAATCCGATACGATCCAATGCCATTGAAATTGCGACCGTAAAGTTCAGGTATAAGCAACCCGATGGCAATAAAAGCGACTTAAAACAGCTGGCCATACAAGATAAAGCCATCAATTTAACAAAAACAAGCGACGACTTTCGATTTGCCAGCGCCGTTGCGGAATTCGGCATGCTCTTACGGAACTCTGAATATAAACAACTGGCCGACTACGATAAACTAATTGCCCGCGCAAAAGGCGCCAAAGGAGTTGACGATGAAGGTTATCGTGCTGAATTTATTCGTTTAGCCGAAGATGCTAAACAGTTAGCGAAGAGCCAGGACGTCACGGCCAAAAATTGAGGCCGCGTTCATCCTCTTACCTTACAAAGACCTTAACAAAGACTCATAAAAGGGTTTCAATAGAGTGTTACTCTATTGAAACCCTTTTATGAGTCTGGTTTGATATAGTGTTGATTCCTTTTGAAACGAAGAAGGTACGAAGACTATACGAAACTTATCTATGCGTTACCCCCAGCACTGTAACAGTAACTTTGTAGGACCCAGGCACAAACACGCGCAAGGAGAAACGGGCATTGCAGGAGTAGGTGTTATCTGGAAGTTCTAGATCCTCGTCAAAATGCACATACTGTGTCGGAATCCGGTAATAATAGTTAAACCCGTTTCCTAATGAATTTAATGGAAAAGGAACCACTCCATAAGTGAACTCCATACGGTCATTAAACGTTTCATAAGCCAAGGAATAATCCTGCATCGTTTGCAACCAACCACTTGCATTACCACCCACAGGTCTACGGGCGATCTCACCGTTGGCAGGATTAAACGGAACGCCATTTCTATCCACAATCTCCACAATAATTTTATCCGGTTCATCACCAATTCTTTCAACAGAAATGTTTCCGGCAGGCAACGTTTTAGTTGTTCCCTCTTCACCCACCTTCATGGCCACCGTACTTCTAACCGCCGGTATTTCATACTCGGGTGCATCCGTTAAATCAAATCGGCCGATCTTTTCATAAACGCTAGAACCATTACTATTGGATATTTCCAGATCAAACAGATAGGATCCTGTAGGTAGTTCTCTCGTATTCATATTAGATTCCAATTGCCCGCTGCGCTCATTAATTGTTATTGCATGCATCAACGTATCTTTTTGTTTTGCCGCAATCATTGCCAATGTCGTATCGCTTGTGGGGTCGTACAGTGCAGTCCATTTTTTTACAGGCAACGCCTTTGCAAAAATATCATCAACAATTTCACCTGTCGATTGGTCATATATATGGAGTAATTTCACCTGAAGAGGTTGACTAGACCCTTCCAAAAGCAGTGGTGTACTAAGTTTTACCCGCCCCTTCTGTATGATAATAGGATATTCTGTATAGCGGATGATATCACTCAAATACCCATTCGGAACTTTTTTACATCCAGCCCATATGATGGCTATTATCGTAAAAAGTACACCTATTTTTGTTAATTTAATCTGTGCCATATTGAATGTTTTATTTTGAGAAGAATAATGTATGCGAATTATGCAGCACGTTCACGTTCCCTGTAGTAGAGATAATACCTGAGGTTTGCACAATCGTCCTGGCTCCATCTGTGCCACTGATTTCATTCGCAATGATCGGTGGTGTTAATATTTTATATAGATACGTATAATACATTACCTGTGGCAGAACAGAACTATTGCCGTTATAACCTAAAGCAGGATCATCTGTAGACTCATATGAAATGACAGCACTAGCTCCTGCTTTCGATGTCTGAAACACAGCGCCATTCTGAGTGAGGTCATTATACGCTATTCGATTTGGAACAATATAAACATCCAAGGAATCCCGAACCTTCTCGATCTCATACTTTAACAAAGAATCGATGGTCCATTTTCTGAACGGGTCTATTTCCTGTTCTTCAGCTGCTCTTTTATTTAAGTAATTGTTAATCGAATAGTCAGTAGGAGCAAAGAAAGTGATCTCTGGCTGATTGATCTTATCTTTTAGACCTGCAGCATCCACAACCAATAATAACGTATCAAAAAGACCTCTATCGTTACTCTTCAGGAAATCATATGTACTCATATTCACATTTGGATCATGCAGACTTCCACCAACGAAATAATCATCTTTTTTGCACGCATAAAGGCCAAGCACCAAGGATAGGATGATCAAAAGAAATTTAAAATTAGTATTCATAAACTCATTTTTTTGGTTCATATTAATTATTAGATCTCCACCATTCGTTTTGCGTTAACAACGGTGCCTGAGGCAGCAAAGTATTTAGATCCAAAGGCCAATAGTATCCCTTTTGAGCAATTCTTGCCGAAGTGTATGAGTTGGGAAAAACACGCTCTAGCTGGCCCATCCGGATAACGTCATAAGCAAAAGTTCCTTCACCGATCAACTCCCTCCTTCGTTCGTCTACGATTTCTTCAGCCAAAGACTCACCGCCACCCAAAAAGGCATTCAAACCAGCCCGGGCTTTCACCGTATTTAAATCCATTAAAGCACCACCGGTATTGCCATTTTCCAAACGTGCTTCCGCTCTTAGTAAGAGGATGTCTGCCAATCTCATCAAAACCAGATTATTGCTTACTACATAGGTATTTGCATTATTCGGGTCGTAATAATCTACATTATTATACTTTACCAAAATATGGTTACTCTCTCCAAAAACGGGTTCAATTATTTGAGGAAAGCGTAAGTCGTCTTCAGAAAAACTATTGATAATTTTCTCTCCGATGAAACACACAGCAGCTATTTGTCTGTTCTTTATATAAGGTTCAGTCAAGAAAAGATTGAAAAAGCCATTAGTCGCTTCGTTACTTACCGGATCAAACTGCATAAAGAGCTCGAAAATATTCTCATTTGAATTCCCTTTCCAAATGTTCTTATAGGTTTCAATATTTTCTAAAGAATAGATACCGCTATTGATCACTTCATCACAGAACCGTTCTGCATGCACATAATCATGACGCCAAGCATAAATTTGGGCCATTAGGGATTGCGTTGCGCCTAGGTTTGCATGTGTGCTGGCAGCGCTATTATCGAGTAATCCTAATGCGATTTCCAGGTCTTCTAAGCAGAACTCCAAGGTCTCAGATTCCGGAGATCGGCCCAACGACGGTACATTTCCAGGGTCTGTGAACGTCTCTTTAACTAAGACGGGATCACCCCAAGTTCGGGCTATGTAGAAGTAGGTATAAGCTCTTAAAAATCGAGCCTCTCCCTCAAATCGTTTTCTTTGCGTCTCTCCACCATTGAATTTTGAAATTGCTATATTGTTTATATTTTCTATGATTAAGTTGCATTGATTAATAATAGCATAAAATCTGGTCCAATTATGAACAGACCCTTCCAGATAAGAGGCATCTGAAAGTCGTAAACCACGGTCCTCGTCTTTGAAACTTTGGTAATTCCACAGATCCGATCCCATTAGGAAATTGTCGCCCGCGAGATCTCCTGTAATAAAATAACTACGATCTAATCTGAATGCTTCCCTTAACATGCCATAAGCGCCAGATAAGGCCTTTTCCACATTTGCACCATTCACCCAGAAAACCTCATCGTAGGTGGCATTTATCGGTTCTAGATTTAAGTATTTTTGACAAGAACTGGTCAAACAAAAAATCAGCAAACAGGCTAATTTTATATGGTACGATATCTTTTTCATCCGTTTATTTTTTATTAACTAAAAGGTAACTTCCAATCCTAAGGTGTATTTTTTAGGCAGCGGATATGCTCCTCCACTATATTCGCCTTGTGGTGTAACCAATTCCGCATCGGGTACTGATGCAGATTGAATAATAAACACATTGTCAATCATGCTATATAATCTAGCATTACGCACACCCCATCTACGTAGAAAAGATCCGCCTAGATTATACCCCAAGCTTATGGTCTTTAACCGTATAAAGTTTCCATTTTCGTTCCACATGGTACTAAATGGAAGAAACTGATAATAACTATTACTATAAGGATTCAACGACGGGAAATCGGCTTGATAATTGGGATCATTGGCCTTTGAAGGAGTCCAATAATTTATGCCGTCAAAATCCGGTAATCGCCTGTTTGCAAAATCATTGATATTTCCGTAGTTCCACACCCCGGCATATTGGTTAGATAGGTAGTTGTTAATAATATCCCGCCCCAATGTGAAGGTAAATAATGCCGAAAGCGAAAAGTTTTTATAACTAAACTCGTTATAGACACCTCCCGTAAAACTTGGATTAGGGTTACCGGTAGGTTGGAGGTCTTGCCGGTCCCAAACGTCGTAATCGCCATTCACATCAAACCAGCTTGGATCTCCAGGTATTACATTACGGTTACCCGTCCAATAGGTCAATTTTTCGCCAGTTATTGGGTTTACTGGTATCTGATCTAGATGAGAATATACACCTTGATAAATCATTTGTCCCCATGTATATACTGCACTGCCAACATTAAACAGTAAAGATTGGTTATACCCCTGTGAGCTTTGATAAAACCCTCGATTGCCATTTGGCAGGGATGCTAACCTATTCCTATTATAGCTTACATTAAAGTTTGTATTCCATTGGAGCTTACTAGTACTTGGTAAATTTCTCGTTTGAATCAACAGATCTACTCCTTCATTCAGAATATTTAATGGAACATTATAAGTCAGCGTGGTAAAACCAGTATAAAAGGGGTATGGAAAGCCCATAATGGGATTAATTGTTTCTTTTCGATAGGCATCGATCGTGAAATTCAGTCGACTATTGAAAAGATAAATATCTGCTCCAATATTTAGCTGGCGGGATTTGTTCCATGTCAAATCTGGCTGTGTAATGGGATTACTAAAACTCGGATTAGCCATTGTAATGCCATCATACGTGCTTGTAGAAACTTCCCAAACATTATATGGTGCATAAAAATTCTCGGGCAAGGTTCCTGACAGACCGTAACTTGCCCGAAATTTGAGCAAGCTCATCCATTGGATATCCTTCATAAAATCTTCGTCTGACGCAACCCATCCCAGGGAGGCGGCCGGAAAATACCCCCATTTCGTATTCTTCCCGAAACGTGAAGATGCATCAGCGCGCAAGGAAGCACTTACCAAATATTTACCTCCATAATCGTACGCAAGTTGTCCTAAATAAGAAAGCAAACCAGCCTCTTGAAAATCTGAAAATCCGGATAAATCCCGTTGAGCAATTCCGGTGACCACTTGTATATCATCTGTAGGAACATTATTACCGCTAATGTATGTCCGTTTTTTTTGATCGTATTGAAAAGATTGCATCCCCGTGGCTGTCAAACTATGCCGGTCGTTCCAGGTATTGGTGTAGGTCAGTACATTCGCTAGGTAATATGAGCTGTATCGTGAAGCGTTGCTAAAAGCATTTGAAACGCCATTTGCATCCAGCTCAGCAGGAAAGAAACGATCACGGCTATCCACATTAGCGGAAATAGATCCCTGAAAGGAATACTCCAAACCCTTTAGGAGTTTTAGGTTTGTTTGCGAATAAAGGCTAAAAGCATCTGATATATTCTTATCCCGCAATTTGTCATATAAGCCATAGTAAAAATCATAATCGGCTTGCCCTAGACGAACAAATGAGGAAGGCAATTGAGCGGGATCTACCGGAAGATTTTCATCTACTAATCCCCTGCTACGTCCCAAGCCGCGCTTCCGGTCTGTTCTAGAAGCAGAAATTATTAAATTAGAGCGGAGCTTTGGTGACAAATGGAAGTCAAAATTACCCCTTAGCGAATACCGTTTCAACCCCGTACTACGTATAATTCCTTCCTCATTATAATGGTTTAAAGAAAGGCGATAATTCAGGAGCTCATTACCCGCAGAAATATTAGCATCATAGTTTTGCAACATGCCCGTTTGATAAAAAAGATCTTGCCAATCGGTGGCATTATTATAAGATGGGTTTAAGCTGTCTGTAAGCATCTGAGGTATCGTCTGTAATTGACTGTGGCTACCATATTCTGTCAATAAGCCCAATTTTAATCGCCGCTCTTCCGCGCCTGCATACGTCCGCTGTAGTTCCGGCCGCTGTGTGATACCGCTATAGGCCGATACTCTAACCTGAGGCGTCCCCTGACTACCCTTTTTCGTTGTAATCACAATAACCCCATTTGCACCCCTAGAGCCCCAAACGGCTGTTGCGGCCGCATCTTTTTGCACCACTATACTTTCTATATCATTAACGTTTATACCTGCTAAGTAATTTGTTCCGGTAGTGGACGAACCTTCCAGATCTGTAATCGTCAAAGGTATTCCATCAATGATGTACAGTGGCGTACTCATGGTTCGGGCTAAATCAAAATCATCCGAATTAAAACCAGTTGAAATCGTAGAATTACCTCTTACCGTAAAGGTATTGCGTACCCCCGGCGCTCCTGAGAAATTTTGAATATTCACTCCTGACACTCTACCTTGCAGTAGTGCTTCAAAGCTCGGAGCTGGTAAATTTTCGATCTGCTTCCCGGAAATCACCTGTACAGCACTCGTCGTTTTCCGCAACGATTGCTGCTGATACCCCACTACAACTACTTCGTCTAAACCCTGTCTCTCATCCAATTGGAGTGACACATTCAATGTAACGTCATTTACAGACACTGTTTTTGACGCATATCCAACGAAAGAAAAACGGATGCTATCCCCTACAGACGCTTGTACTTCGAAAGCACCGCGATCATTGGTAACGGCAACAAAATTTTTCCCAACTACCCTTACCGAAACCCCCGCAAAGGGCTGATTACGTTCATCTTTTACCGTACCTGAAACGGTGCTTTGTTTCGACTGCAAAAGGGGAATTGCTTTCCTTTTCACAATGACTGTACCTTCATATATCTGAAAAGTAAGTCCTTGATCTGTTAACGTCTCTTGCAATACGGTTTCCAATGAGGTTGCATTCTTTATGATCGAGACTTTGTTTGTATGTTCCAGCAAACCCTCCTCATACATAAATCGATAATTGGTCTGCTTTTGAATTTCCTTAAAAAGATCCTCCAGCGAGATACCTTTTCGGCTAATTGTTACTTTTTGGGCCAAAGCGCGCGCATGTACCCCCAAGCCAAATGCCAACATAAACACTACTGTCAACTTCATGGTGATAAGAATTTTTTTGTAGGTTGATTCATGCCCATACCGGTTCCGGTATTGGTCAATACGGAATTTATCCATAAATTTGTTTGATTAAGGTAATTGAATATTGTTTACACTGTTTAAGAATGCCTTATCTTTTCCGGAGGTATGCCAGTACTTCCGGTTTTTATACATCCTGTTGATCTAGTCTGTTTACTTCATTTTTGCTCCTCCCGATTAAGTTACGATTAGTTTTCTCCCCTCAATTTTAAATTTGTATCCGCTTAAGTTGGTCAACATTTGACAGATACCGCCTAACGTTGCGCTTTTTTTGATACCTCCCTTATATCGCTTTTTACTGACATCCACCGTATAACTAACTTCAACGTCGTACCAACGTCCAACATCTTCCAGTATCTGGTATAGGTTTTTCCCATTGAAATAGAAATAACCATCTTTCCACGAAAGGGCCTCTTCCATGTCTGCTTTTTGAACAGAAAGCTTACCATCCGTTGAAGTAACAGCATATCCCGGTGTCAAAATTTGCTGGTCATCCCCACTACTTACTTTTATTTTTCCTTCTGTAAGGATAGATTTCGCAGCTTGCCCTGTATACACATTAATATTAAAAGCCGTTCCCAATGCCTCCACGTTCAAATGATCAGTATACACTATAAATGGAGCGCTTGTTTGTGGCACAACCTCAAAGTATGCCTCACCATCCAATAAGTGGATCGCACGTTCACGGTCATCAAATCGTGAAGGAAATGTCAAAACAGTCTCCGCATTTAACCAAACACTGGAACCATCTGGCAATCTCAACTGGTAACTCCCCCCTTTTGGTACGCTGACCGTATTCCACACATGAGCAGACGACTGATTATCCTCTTCATTCGAAGACATTACTTTATTTCCTAATAATGTTTCCCCGTCTCTAAAGGTCAAAGAATCGGCTCCCAAACTCAACTTTTGCCCTGTTGAAAGTGTCAGGATAGCCTTATTAGTTCCCGGTAGCACATCATTTTTGTAGCCATAGCGTTGATCCTGAATAATTCCATCTTGTGGAGCATCATGCAGTCGCCACCAAGCCAAGCCACACAATAGGACAAAGGCCGCGGCGATACTGAACCAATTCCCCTTAAATCTCCTGCTTGATTTTTTATTGGGATGTGCTATCGCATGTTTTTTCAGTACTGCCTCCCAATCTGCTTCTTGATCCAGCCCTTCCATAAAAGCAATATCTTCCGAAAGAGCATCAGAGTCTGTGAAGTGTGACAGCAATTGCTTGATTTGTCCGTCCTGCTCCGAACGAGCTAATAAATCCGCTTCTTCTTCTGTACTCAATGTACCCTGTAAATATTTAGAAATGAGTTGTGCCAACTCAAACTGTTCCTTGCTCATAAAAGGTTTTTGTTTCTTTTATACTAAGGAACATGAGTTGCAAAAAGGGGTGAAAAGATTTGTATTTATTTATTGACGCAAATACAAAAAACTGATAATCAGCTGAATTATTTTAACAAAAAGTAGATAAGTACGGACAATGCCTGTGGGGATAAGCGTTCTCTCAATAATAGCAAGGCTCGCTGCTTTTGTGTTTTAACGGTGTTAATACTTACGTTTAGTGCTTCGGCTACTTCAAAGTTTTTCATTCCTTCTAGGTAACCCATTTTACAGATTCTGCCACAGCCTTGCGGCAATGTATCAAGCGCGGCATGCAACTCTCCCACAATTTCTGCTTGCATCATCGCTTGTAAAACACGGGCCTCCTCTACCTCATTAAAGGGAAGTTGTTCGTGAACACGATGAGCAATTTGCTGGTGACGTATTCTATTGAGGGCGGCGTGTTTTACCGTGCTATACAAATAACTTTTAACTGTATTAGGATCGCATTTTTGATTTAAATTGCTCTCCATCAACACTACAAAGGCATCTTGCGCCAAATCGCGTGCCAGCTCCCTGCAATTTACGAGACGGAAAGCAAAGGTGCATAGTCTGGTATAATACAGATCAAACCATCCTTTCGCTTCTTCTGGTGATATCACATTCATAACATACCTTTTAAAAAGTATCTTCTTCTTTTGTAAATTGTCCCTTAGTTTGGCAATATTGGTTAGCGTATGATGCGCTGCGCACCCTTTATGTCACCAATTTTAAATGATAAAAACGACAATAACAAATCTGTGACAAACGCAATCGGTTGCGTATTTTTTCGAAGACGCTTATTATATATCAAAAAAAAGCTCTGTATAAAAAGCAATTTTAGATAATTATGCTTTTTATACAGAGCAAAACAAGTAATAATGCGTTCTGGGTTATATACTCCCGGCAAACATCAGCTTATTCGCCAAATCCAGCTCTTCCTTTGAAATGCTATGCATTTTTCCTTTATATACCTTTAAGCTGACCTCCGCTCCTAAGGTTTCCAAGATCTCAATGCTGTCTTCTACCCGGATAAGTGGAACATGCAGATCCGGATCGCTGGTTGTAATCAATATAGGTGTTTGCCCAAAATCGCCTTGGTAACGGCTTTTCTGCAATTGCTCACCGATCAATCCTCCAGTAAACGCTACTATGCCCCCGTATTTTTTAGCATTCCGCGCCACATATTCTAAGGTTAAACAAGCTCCTTGGGAGAATCCCAAAAAATAAATGTGTTCTTCGTCAATGCCATTAGCTTTTATTTCGCTGACCACCTCTCCGATGCTTGCGATGGCCGAATCTAAGGCCGGCTGATTATTTTCTTCCGGTGCCATGAAACTATAGGGGTACCAACTATTATTGGTGGCCTGTGGTGCATAGATAGCCATGTCTTCCAGATGAAGGAATCGTTGTAAGGACGCGATATCCTCGGCACTACCGCCACGCCCATGAATCATGATGATTGCCTTATTTGTTTCGGTAAATGGTTTACCTGTTTTAATAAATTCCTTTTGATGTGTGTACATTTTCGCTGTTCGTTATTGTTGGTTCCGTACGTCATCTCGACCGAAGTGGAGAACGTCATCTCGACCGAAGTGGAGAGATCTACTCCCTTGAGATCTCTCGATTCCGCTACGCTGCACTCGATATGACGGCAGCTTAGACTTTCTACCTTAGCTTTTTGCTTTAAACCTAACTTAAAGACGGTAGTACTTTCTCCAATTGCGCTCTATAGGGTTCGTACTGAGCGGGCAATTTCAGTCCATGACCTAATTCGTCTACTGTTTCATCGGTAGCAAATCCAGGATTGTCTGTAGCGATTTCAAAAAGCACACCTCCTGGTTCACGGAAATATAGCGAATAGAAGTAGTTCCTATCAATCTTTTCCGTAATCTGCAAGCCTGCATCCAACACCTTCTGACGGTAATACATCAAAACGTCTTCGTTCTCCACTCTGAAAGCCACATGATGTACCGAGCCTCCAGCCACATGACCCGCACTTTCGCCCGGTGCCTCTACTATATCCACTATTTTAGCATTTTCAACTGTGTCGGTAACAAAACGATAACGATTTACATGTTGTTCTAGCAAATGGTATCCTAATATATCTGTTAATACTTTAGCGGTCGCATCCATCTCATTGGTCGTGATCGTAATGTGATGGAATCCACGTAACGCAACAGGCTCATTGATCTCCTCGGTAGTCCAGGGTTTACGAGTATCCGCTTTTTGAGGCACTGTTAATTCAATCTTCAATCCATCTGGATCCAAAAAGGTCAGGTATTGCTCACCAAACTTTTCAGCTACCTTATTGTAGGTAACATTGTTTTCCTCGAAGCGTTTAGTCCAGAAATCCAAACTGCCTTCGGGCACTGCATAACCTATCTCCGTAACTTGCCGAGTTCCCCTTCTACCGGCCGAAATGCCTCCCCAAGGGAAAAATGTCAATATGGTGCCGGGTGTTCCCACCTCATCTCCATAGTAGAAATGATACGTTTCCGGATCGTCAAAATTGACAGTCTTTTTCACTAAGCGCAAGCCAAGCACACGGGTATAAAAATCGTAATTTTTCTTAGCGTCACTTGCTATGGCAGTGATATGATGGATTCCTTTTATTTGATTGTCCATGATATATTCCTTTCTGATTAGTATGATACAAAAGTCGGCATCCTTTTGTTCAAAAAACTTAACCTAGAACAAGAATTTGTATGGAAACATCATACATCAAAAGTAACTTTCGTGAATCGCCTCCTATAATAATCGGCTTTATTTTATTTCTTGTTGCCAAATTTAGTTTATGCGCTAAGCGCGCAAATTTCTTCCGCTTGGAAGCACCCAAGCGGAGCAAGGTGCTCTGGCTGACTTCTTCCGTTGCAATCCGTGGCCAACATGCCGGACGCAAAAGGAGCCACAGCATCTCACAAACCTGCCCTTCGTTCGTCTTTTGCTTTTATCGGGAAGCTTCGCGAAAATAAGTTCAAAAGCCCTGTTGACTGCCGATTGCATCCTCCGCAAGCCTAGGCCATTTGCGTTCTTCGGAACGTTTGCGCTTATTCGCAAGACCCCTCCGTTTCGCTCAAATGCCGCATTAGCCAGTAGCGGTTTGCACGTTGATGCACTAACGTTGTAGCTGCTGGGTACCGCGGCGAGTTTACTCACCTAGTGTTTGCTTTTTAATGGAGTTCGTGAGCTCGCACAGCTCGGTTTTGCTCCACTTTTGCGACCAAAAGTGGAAGGCCCTGTCTTAGGTCTTCGCCTTCTCATATAACACCCCACTTTCCTTTTCCTCACCTGTACTTTCCAATACGATCACTTTCGGTTCCAAAGGCTTCTCTTTTAGACGGATCAAATATTCATTCCCTTCAATTCTACTACGGTGCGTTTCCTCCGGCTCATATATATTATGGTCATTTGCTAAATCATATACCTTCCCAATTCCCATACCTGGGCCGAGCTTGATTTTCAAAGCACCCGATACCGGGACATTAAAAACAAGCATATAATATTTCCCTGTTTTCCGGTTCTTCGTGGTATATCCCCAATCCTGCTTTTCTAAGCCCGTATAGCCACAATCATAGATCGCTTCCTTATTCACTTTCATCCACTCGCCTATTTCTTTGGCCAGTTTCGCTTCTTCCGGCCGGATAACACCTTGTCCATCTGGGCCAAAATTGAGCACAAAATTTCCATCCAATGCTACCGAACGGGCCATCATCTCCATCAGTTCCGTACTTGATTTCACGTGTCCACGCCAATCCGAGTGATAACCCCACTGATTTTCCGGCACCGTCATCACGCAATCCCAATCATTACCATGTACGTCTTCAATCGTTTTAGGTAATTTGCGTTCCCAACCCTGCTCATAATCGCCCATCATATCACCGTTGCTATCAAAATGGCGTTTACCATTTTCATCCGCGCGGAAACGACTACCGATAATCAAACCGGGGCGCATGCTGCGCAATGCCGTTTCCAAGCTATCCGTAAAGGCCGCCTGCTCTATCCAAGCCTTATCCCAAGTGCCATCAAACCATAAGCCTTTTGCGCTCGGATAATTTGTTAACAACTCTTTGAGCTGATTGGCAGTAAAGATCTTAAATTCCTCATATGCCTGCTTTTCCTCAGCTGTTTTAGGAACCCCTGATTGATAACCTTTGTGATGCCAATCGATGATCGAAAAATAAAGATATACATCTATACCCACTGCATCATATGCATCCACGATTTCTTTCAAAGCATCTTTCTTATAAGGCGAATTCGCAATGGTGTAATCCGTGTACTTACTTGGCCATATACAGAAACCGTCGTGATGCTTGGTTGTGATAATCACATAGCGCGCCCCCATATCTTGCGCCTGCGCCGCCCATGCCTTTGCATTAAATTTCTTCGGATTAAATTGTTTATATAGTTGATCATAGTCTTCATTCGGCATATCCTTCCAAGAGCGGATCCATTCGGCCGCTCCAGGATAATATTTACCATTCCAATGCCCTCCCGGGATCGCGTATAATCCCCAGTGAATAAATTGTCCCAAGCCGTAGCTTCGCCAGGTTTCCATCTGTGCATCTATTCGTTTACCTAATCGGTGCGTTCCATGTTTTAATGTAATCGATGATCGTTGCGCTGTAGCACCCGGGAACTGAGCCATCACTGGCTGTAGCGCTCCTATGAACAGGATAACTATGATATATGTTTGCTTTTTCATTTTCAGTATTGTTTTTTTTCGTTAGCTAATGTGACCATTGGCTAATTGTTAATTGGCTAATTCCCATTTCATTTCATCGCTCAATGTCTTACCATTAGCAATGCCTTTGGCCTCGACTGTATTCGCACCCTTTTGCAAAACCACTCCATCAAACACCCAATGTTTTGGGTTTACACCTTTCCTGCCCGGCACTTCCTTGCCATTTACCAACAAAGTAACCTTATCCAGGTTAGCAAACACCTGTACTTTTGTTTGTGCTTTTGTCCGTTTATTATCCCGGCGATTCGCTAAATAGATCATGGGCTCTGGGTTCCAATTGGCTTTGTACCAATAGAAACTATCCTTCTTCCGTTTCCGGTCGAAGCTGATCAGTCCTTTCAGATTACGGGCGTTCACCCCGCCCCGATTCCACATTGGCACGGCAAATTCGAACATATTCCAAAGGTAGGAAGCCGTTATATAAGGATGCTTTTCAATAATGGCCCATTGTTGAATATGGGTTTCTGTTTGATAATTTTCAGGAAAAAATTTTCCGCTCACCGGATTGATATCCTGTACATCCGGCAATTCTTCTGCTGCCTGATCGATATTGCCATCCGCGCCATACTCTGTCAACATCACTTTATATCCCGGATATTCCCTTTCCAATCCGGTAGCCCATTGCTCGAGATCGCCTATTTCACCCTCATACCAGCCATAATAGCGGTTCATGCCTTGTACATCTGCAGCAAGATTAGCAGGCCGCCCCATTTCTCCATAGCCACTCACAGCAGCCGTCAATCGATCCGGATCATCTGTTTTCGCAATATCATTCAGCGCCCGCGTCAATACCGGTACATGCTCATCTGCCGTTTTGGAATATACTTCGTTATGCATGCCCCAAATGTAAATAGCAGGGTGGTTCATATTTTGGCGGATCAGCTCGGTCATTTGTTGCTTGGCATTCTCCCTTTCTTCCAAAGAAGTATTATTCACAAAGGGTATTTCAGCCCAGATCAGAAAACCCATTTTATCGGCTAATGCATACATATCCTCCGCCTGTTGGTAATGTGCCAAACGAATCGTGGTAGCGCCCATTTCCTTGATCAGTTCCATATCTTCCACATGCTGTTCAGGACGTAATGCATTTCCATATTCCCAGCGATCCTGGTGTCTGGTAACGCCATACATCGGATATTTCTCTCCGTTTAAAAACATGCCTTCACCCGCTCGCAGTTCGAAATACCTCAAACCCAGTACTTGTGTCACCGCATCCAGTTCTGTTTCACCATCCAATAGGCTTGTTGTTAAGGTATAGAGATAGGGATCTTTTACACCCTTCCATAAATGTGGCTTTTGGATAGAGAATGGCTGTTCTACTAGGGTCATTCCCTGCGGACTTACCTTCACTTCTTTCTTCGTCAGTAAAACCTGCTTACCGCTCGCATCCTTGACACTCGTTTGCACCGTAATGGTTTTTATCGTTTTCTCCTTATTCTCCAACTTTGCTTTTACCAAGACATCCGCTTGCTCGGCAGAAACGTTCTTTTGGGTAATATAAATACCGGGCGAAGCATAATCAGTGGTAGTGATGTTTACTTTATTGGTTACTAGTAGACTCACAGGCCGATAGATCCCGCCATAAATCGGGAATAAGAATTGGTTGATCGGTAAAACATCTTTACGGACATCGTTATTCGTCTTCACCAAGATGGTATTCTCTTGGCCATACACTACGGAATTGGTAATCTCGAAAGCAAAAGCCGAATAGCTTCCTTTATGCGCTGTTAAATACTTGCCGTTTATATATACCGTTGCCACAGAACCCACCCCCTCAAAACGCAGAAAAATCCGCTTATCTTTCAGCTCATTGCCTACTGTAAACGTCTTCCTATAAAAAGCATCGCCTGTATAGAAGTTCTTATCCAGCTGCATATCGGTACGGTTATAGGTATGAGGTACGGTTATCGACTCCCAATCTGCTGTTATAAAATCAAGCTCCTTAGCATATTCGTGCGCTCCCTTTTTAAATTGCCAGTTGTCATTGAAAGGTATTACACTGCGGGCAGACTGCCCTACCGCAAAATGGCAACACAAGCTACACGATAAAATAATAACGAATTTTACAATATTACTGCACCGATTTATTGATAAAAGATACATCTAATTTTATTCTTTCTATTTAAATTTTACTATATCTATCATAGACACAATCGTTGCATGAGTTAAGATAACGATATCGCCTATTCGTTGTGAGTTATCCGTTGTGAGTTGCGAGCTATCATTTTCTTTTAATTCGCCCCTTCCCAACCAGGATTCTGTGTTAAGTTTGGATTTAGTACTAAGTCCTCAACCGGTATTGGAAACAGGTATTGTCTGTCATCAAAAGTACGCCCATTAGGTAGCGTCTGAAAATAAGGTAGGATAAATCCTTCGTTACTCAAGAACACATCCTTACCCACTACCACATTTGGAAATTGCGTCTGAACAAACTTAATTCCCTCTACCGGAATCTCTAGAAAGTTTGCTGCCTTCCATCTCATCAAATCATCCCATCGGAAATTTTCAAAGGCAAATTCAATACGGCGCTCCCTTCTGATTTCCCGTAATAAGGGAGTAGGCACATACCCGCAGTAAGTAGCATACTGTTGATCCATCACAGGATCGGCAGGAATACTACCAACAATTAAATGCGGCATATCCACCCGGTCTCTGATCACATTAACCGTTTTGTCAATTACATCCTGCGTCGCTTGTCCCAATTCAAACTTTGCTTCGGCATAGTTAAGCAGTACTTCTGCATAACGGAATACCGGTGCTGCCTGCATCCCATTCGTAGTCTTATCCCAATCAACGGGATCATTTAAGAACCATTTGGCTACTCGATAACCGGTAGGGCACCTATTCCCCGATAAACCGGGAATATTCGGAAGCGGAGCATTATTGGCGCCCTGTTGCACACCAACGGCCAGTGCATATTCTCCAAAGTTACAGATGGTTTGACGTAAACGCGGGTCACGATCTGTCATCTCTGCCTGTATAGAATCTTTCCCCTTAAAAAGAGGACTTATGGTTATAGGGAGGCCATCTTTGCATAAGTACTCATCTACCAGTGCCCTCGTAGCGCCATGTTGGTGCCGCAGATTCTGCGCGTAGTAACGACTAAAGGCTGTTCCTAGATTTAAAGCAGAGGAATATTCTTTAGCCAAAAGAATTTCTGGATTGCTCTTGTATGAATACTGAGCAAACAAGTTGTTATAGTCGTTATCCGCATTCCCAGTACTATATAAGTTATAGGCGCCCGACATCAGCACTTCGCATGCAGAGACCGCCTCCTGAAGAAATGCCGTGGCATCTAAACCGAGTTCTCCATGATATTTTCTGAACGTCCCTTCGTATAAACATATTCTTGCCTTCAGATGTAAAGCGATATCCTTGTTTAAACGGTCGGGCTTTGCTGCTCCTTTAGTGGGCAGCCAGTCGATCGCTGTATTGATTACTTTCAAAACCGAGTCCATTACCTGTACGCGAGATGTCCTTGGAGCAGTTAGTTCAGGCGAATTGGTTTGTAATGTAGTATTTAGCCACGGTACATCGCCAAAAAGCTTTACTTTCTCAAAATAGTCCCATGCCTTAAAAAACAACACTTCCCCAGCATATACGTTTCTTACCTCTGGGGCAATATTTCCGCGTTGGTAGTTTTCCAAAAAATAGTTGAGCTTACGTATATTTTCCCAATTCCATCCACCACTTCCACTTCCCCCAGTTACATGCCCGGTGTATTCATTGGCGGCAACTCTTGCATAGCTATTTGGCGCCCCATTATCTGTAATAATATCTCCATAAGCTAAGGCTGCATCGTTGTACCCATACGGTGCAATCGTTCCGTCTGCCCAAGCATTGCCCAATCCCTTTATGTACGATGGATAAAGATCATTATTATACAATTCCAGATCTCTTTCTGTTTGCCAAAAATTGGCATCGTTTATTTCATCCAAAGGATATCTTTCCATAAAATCATCATTACACGCAGCAAGTAACACGATGGATAAACAAGCTATGGCTATTTTATATGTATTCATTTTCTTCAGATTATTTGTTAAAACCCTACCTGTACTCCAAAAGCCAATGAACGAATCATTGGATAGTTCACGCTTAATACCTCTGGATCAAAAATCCCCGGAACTTTAGAATATTCCCAGATATTATAAGCCGCTCCAAATACCCGTAAACGATCAAGTTTCACTTTACTAGTTAATTGTTTAGGAAGCGTATAACCTACTGTTACATTTTTAAGTCTGATGTAAGCTGCATTTTGCATAAACCTGGTTTGACTGATCACATTGGCTGATTTCGATTTGTAAGCGGGATACAGTGCCTCCGTTCGTTCAGGTGTCCAAGAGTTATTATATACTTCCCACGTTCCGGCTCCACCATTGATGGCACCCCAAAAAAGATTACTTCCTATATAAAAATCTCGTTTACCTACGCCCTGAAAAAACAGGTTTATATCGAAATTCTTATAAGATGCGTTCATATTCAATCCAAACTGGAATCTCGGCGTACTATTTCCTATGATCTTCTGATCTCCTGGATCGGCCAGCGTATTCGCCCCTGGCCCTATCGTCTCATCGCCATTCAAATCTCTATATTGAATATCTCCCGGAAACCATATTCCTGAATTAATCAAGGCCTGGCTAGGGGCCGCATCTATCTGGGCTTGATCCTGGAAGATACCCACTGTTTCATAACCCCATATTTCGCCCATCTTTTTACCCGCATACAAAGCCTCGTTACTAATCAACTTATTCGGGTTTCCATCGAAGCTGACAATTTCACTTTGGTAATCAGAAAGAGTAAAAGCGACATCATAGCTCAATCCGTTATCCAAACGATCTCTCCATTTACTCGAAAGCTCCCAACCCGTTGTTTTCATCTCTCCTGAATTTTTAGTAGGAGCACTTGTACCGATCACCGATGGTAATTTGTCGCCATCTACCAAAATATTTTTGGTGGTACGCCGATACCAATCGAAGCTTAGATCTAACTTCTTAAACAAAGTCATATCGATACCAAAATCGATGGTTGTAGCAGTCTCCCAGGTAAGATAAGGGTCTACTAAGCCCGGCGGCCGGATCCCTACCGGCCGGATCCCATCAAAAAGGTAATCCACTTGATTAACGGTAGCATAAGAAGGAATATAGATGTAATTAGCGACGTTTTGATTGCCCAAACTACCATAGGAGGCCCTTAGTTTTAAATCATTTACTACCGGCGTAATCGCTTGCGCAAAACGCTCGCCTGTTATGCGCCATGCACCTGAAAAGGAAGCGAAAAATTTGAACCGGCTATCTTTAGGAAAACGCGATGTGCCATCATAACGTCCGTTTGATTCAAAAAGGTATTTACCATCATAATTGTAGGTAAATCGATAAAATGCACCACGAATGGCCCAATGTTCTTCGTTATCATAGGCATATTCATTCCCCAGTGTCTGCCCAATAACGGGTATATTGGGTGACAGGATATCCTCTCCGCGCCCGCCTAAATAGTCGTACGTATACCATTCTTGGTTATACCCCAATAAACCGTAAAAATCATGTTTATCCAATATATAATTGTAATCGGTATAAGCATTAATGGTATATTGGTTAGAATGTTGCTTCCAACGTTCCACATAATTGGGATTTGTATGCGTCGTTGTATAGGCATCCCAACGTGTTTCTATCCGTCTCAACTCCGGCACTACCTGCTTTCTATCATAATTATAAGATTTATAAGAAAAATCTCCTCTGATTTTCCATCCTTTTAAGGGAGTGAATATAGGTGAGGCGCCTAAAATAATAGTTTCTTTTTTTTCATTATTTAACGACCCATAATCCATAAAAGAGAGGATATTATCTGTGTACATATCCGGCATAGGGGCATCAATAGGAGTTTTAATGGGCATATTGATATTACGTCCAGGTTCTTGGGCCATTGCCACCCACCATCCGCCTTTACCAGATGGGAACACTGGTTCTTTGTAGTCGGAATTGTTATACGAACTCCTCATTTCAACGGCAAACCAATCGGATACCGTAGACGATATATTGAGCATGGCATTATATCGTTTAAATTTATCGGTATTAATCTTATATAACCCATCCTGACCTAAATAACCAATGGCTCCATAAAAAGATGTTTTCTCGCTTCCTCCGGATAAACTTAAATTATGCTTTTGCATGGGCGAACTGGCACGGAGCGCTTCCCCATAAACATCGGTGTTACCTACCCAAATGATATTGTTACCTGGATCCATAAAGTACATCGGATTGTTGATGGGATCATCCATATGTGCCTTCGTCCGATTTAACTTTTCAAGCATATCGCTGGTTGGTGTCCTGTTCTGCAGTTCTTCTGCCTTGATCACCGCTTCTTGAATCGTATAGGCATCCAATAGGTCGGGTACAACCGAAGGGCGGTTCCATTGAAACATATTATCGTAGTTTATCTTGGCTCCTGCGTTTTTCTGACCTTTTTTTGTGGTCACTAACATCACGCCATAGGCAGCTCTCGCACCATAAATAGCGGCCGAAGCGGCATCTTTTAAAACGGAAATACTTTCAATGTCTTCCGGATTCAATTGATTCAGATCCATCTCAATCCCATCTACCAGAATCAGCGGGCTACCCGTGCTAAATTTAAATCTGTTATTATCATTAACATCTTTAAAAAAGGACGTTCCTCCACGTACATTGATAGCGGGTGCGGTGTTTGGACTACCATTGGCGATGGTGACATTTAAGTTAGGAATGACCCCCTGCAATGCCTGGCCAATATTTGAGACGGGCCGGCTCGATAGTACTTCGGAGGTAACCTGACTAACGGCACCCGTTAGGTTTATTTTTTTCTGCGTGCCGAAGCCCACCACTACTACTTCCTCTAAAGCGCTACTATCTTCTTTCAGCACAATTGTCATGGCAGTTGTTGATGCGGGTACCTCCTGCGTCATACTGCCGAGATAGGAGATGATTAAAACCGCATTCTCTGGTATATCCGTTAACGTAAAAACACCATCCTGATTGGTTGTGGTACCCTTTCCCCCTTTTACCCTTACAGAAGCACCGGGCAATGGATTGCCTAAAGTATCGGTTACTTTACCGGTGATATCACGATCTTGTTGTTCGATAACGGTACTCTCCTGCATCCCTTTCTTTGGTTTCAACGTAATGGTTTGATCGATAATCTCATAGACAAAAGGTTGATTGGTAAAAATCTGTTCAATAATATTTTCAATCGGTTGATTCTTGGCATCAATGGATACCGGATTTGCTTTGCTTAAATACTTTTGATCGTAAAAGAAGGTATAACCGCTCTGGTTACTTAACGTTGCAATTACTTGTTTTAGGGATGCTCTTTTAACCGTTAACGAAACATTTTGCGCATAGCCTGCATGCGCTAACTGTAAACCAAATACCGTTAAAATCAGGACGATTAATCGCATCATGCGTATGAGCTTAGTTGATACTATAAAAAAGTGATATAGTTGTTTCGAAAAAAAACATACTATTCTCTCTTTATGAGTTTTACAATTCATAAATTTGTGTGTTAGGTTTGACTCAATAATTTATTTGTACACATTTAGTCGAGGCCTGGTATGAACCGGTAATGTTGGAGCATTACCGGTTTTCCTTCCATGTAAAGATTAATTCAGCAAAATCACCCTCCTTTCTTGTCTTCCAGTAGACGACACCTCAATTTTGAATTGGAGATCACTTGTCATCTCGAGAATTTGCAGAACTTTGGAGAGCTTGACGGTTCGCTTCATCTTCCCGTTATACGTATAGTTGGGAAATCTCTCGAGCGCTACAATCTCCACGTCATACCAGCGTTCTAGCTGCTTCATAATCGTTATTAGATCCGTATTGTCAAACAAAAACTCACCTTCCTTCCACGCAATACTTTCAGCCGGGTCTACTGCCTTAATCTCCAGATTTTTACCCAATCTTTTGCCGGTGCTCTGCTCATTTGGATTCAGGATCGCAAACGCTCCCCCATCCATTGACACCCTCACCCTACCTTCCAGTAGAGTTGTTTTGGTTTCCAGCTCATTTTCATATGCATTTATATTGAAATGCGTACCCAATACTTCCACCTGCTGATACCCTGTACGTACGATAAAGGGTTGAACCTTCCTTTTTTGTTTTCCTGTTCTTCTCTCTTGCTTCGCAACCTCAAAATAGGCTTCGCCCTTTAACTCCACCAGTCTTTCGCCCTCGCTAAATGTCAATGGATATTTGAGCGTGGAGGCAGCATTTAGCCATACTTTGGAGCCATCCGGTAAGAGCACCTGAAGCTGCCCTCCCTTCGGAGTGGAAATTTCATTGTAAGCAACACCGTATGCGACCTTTCCTTTATTTTCCTGTAAATCGGTTTCGTAAACTAAATTCCCAATAGCGTCCTTCGATATTTTCACCCCCTCTTGCACGATAGACTGTCCTACACGCAGGCTATTCACGTCCACTTTAGTACCATCAGCTAAGGTGAGTAAAGCATGATCTGTCCCCGGATTCACGTCATGTGTGTACAATCGATTCTCCATCGTGTTTAATTGCCGGGAGGTATAATACCAATACCCCACAAACGACAGAGCCAGCATAATACTTGCAGCAGCAAGCCAAGTGAAAGGAAATCTCCTTTTGGTTGAATTCACATTGGTTTTTTGTATAAAAGCCCACATTTCTCCCTCTACCTGCTCCAGTTCTCTCTGCTCCAAGAGTTGTTCATCTGTATGCCATTGAGTATACCAGCTTTCCAGCAAAGCTTTCTCCTGCTCAGTACACTGACCTTTTCTATATTTCCTTAAAAGTACTTTCGCTGTTCGTTCTCTTCTCATCACTAAGTAGATTGGTAGGTTGCCCTATCATAAAGTAAGACGGGCGAACACGTAATGGGGGGGATATTTATTATCAAAAAATGTTATCGACTAAAAATAAATAGGAGATAAAGCATGATACCGAGTTTAGACCGTAAAATCTTAAGTGCTTTTTTTATCTGATCAGTTACTGTTTGATCGGATATATTTAATTGTTGGGCAATTTCTTTGTGTGAAAGATGTTCTTTCCTGCTTAACTCAAATACCAGCCGCATCCGGTTAGGCAGGGAAGAAACAGCCTCATCAATCGTGTGTTGCAGCTGTTTCTCGCGAATACGATAATCTGTACCTGCTTCTCCCTCGTCTAAAAAATCTTGTAAGGAAGCTAAATAAACAGATGCATTTCTGCTTTTTGACAACATGTCAAAGATTTTATTTCGTATAGAAGTGTGCAAATAGGCACCCAGATTTAAGGGTTGAAATCCAGCGCGTCGACTGTGATTCCAGAGACTGGTAAAAACCTCTTGTACAACATCTTTAGCTTCTTCCCTATTTCGCAGTTTATTGTAAGCATTTGCAAATAGTAAACGATTATACCGATAAAAGATCTCTGCAAAGGCTGCTTCGTTCCCTTCTCTGATCAGCGAAACCAGTTGTAAGTCCGACAAATGAGGCAAACCTTTCATTATGTAACAAATTTAATACAAAATCAAACAGTATATTTCTCTTCCATAGCTTTTCTTCTGCACTCCATAATATCGCTTTAAAATATCTGACTACTTGACGGTTTTGTTCTCAGCAGATTAATTCACCTATACGCTTTTCATTGTCAAAGCGCTATATTCCCTCAAGAATTAAAAATTGGTTTTCTTGGTAGCATTTATAAACGCAATAATAAAAAGATGAAATGCAAAAACAAAGATGTTGTTGCACGCAATCGATTGCTTATTTTACGAAAACGATGTAGTTGTAACTTTTGAAGATCTAGATGCTCTATAAACGCGAAAAGCACTATACCTGATTCGATATAGTGCTTTCAATAGGGTCTTTATTTTCAATTTACTCTTGTACGATACGATTAATCTCTCAACAAAGTAAGATCTTCTGTTGGAACAGGAAGATTCAGGCTTGCTATTTCAGTGTACACATTCTCGTCTACTTTAAATCCCCATTTTCTGAAAAAGTCGCTTAAATCTTTTTGATTGATTGTGCACGCTCTCAACATAAAATAGCGCATTTTCTCGTCTGTATTGACAAGATTTGGCTTCTCCTCACGTGTTTGCCTGCTCAATTGAATATAAAATTGATCACCAAAGGCTAGCCAAAGTTGGTGGAACATGATTAATTTGAGATCGTTATCTCCTGCATTGTAGTCGCGCTCTGCCACCGGTATTGCCAGATAAGTGTCTAGTTTAGGCCAGGAGTTATTAATGGTAAGACGACTATCCGGCAAACCAAATAAGCGTTCAGAAGCGAGTGAATATACATTTACGGTGGTCTCAGTTAAGCCATCCCATGTCCACGCTGCTTGCTGATAAGTGTGCCCCACTTCATGCCATATACCCCAACCATTGACATTGCTGAGATATTGAGGCTGTAACATTCTATAGCTTAAGCTCTGCGTAAAATAGATGGAAATACCCGCAGCCATATATCCCCCCGCGGCAGGATCACGAACGGTAATTAAATGTTTATAAGGTGGTTTTGCATGGTCTGCTGACGAATTATCTAAACCGCTGATCGCATTTTGCGACTCAATGATAGAGTCCAATCTATTCACAATTACGTCTTGATTTTCATCCTTATACGTAACCGCATCGGCAAAGGTGGTAACCATGATGACGTGATCCGATTCAAATACTACATCTGGCACATTATCAATCGAATCCAAAGCCGCTAGCCACTGCTGATGTGTGGTTACACCTTTTTGATAATAGGGCACAGGTTTACATCCTGCTTCAAACTTTATCTTCGCGGCAGCACCAGGTGTTCCAGTTGTTACATAACGAATATAAATAAGGCCTCCATACTCATCACCAGGTAATGTTTGCGTTCCATTGACGAGGTCATGATACGTTCTTACCGGTCTGATGGCGTCACGAAAGGGTGTACCAACCGCTAAAACGGGCAGGACAGCACCATCGGTTTGCGTTACAGTTACGGTGATGGAATCTCCGGGAGCGACATAATAGCCGGTTGCCTGCATGTCATTATGCTGCCCCCGGAAACCCAATTGGGCCGCTACAGCTCCCTGAGTTGGCCCTTCCTGATATTCTCTTTCTGAAGGAGGAAGTGCCATGCTATTGTTATTTGGATGATCATCTGGATCCACCGGGTGAAGTGGTCCTTTTTTACAGGAAAAAAATGCACAGAGCATAAAGGCGAAAACAACCTGAGACAGAGATAAATTATTTTTCATAAAACAGTTAAATTGGGTTAATAAATAATTCGGGCACGGCTCCTACTCCATGATGCCGACCTCAATAGTAAGACGGTTCAATCATAAAAAAGGGGGATAGCTGTTTTTCTTTCAGTTGATGAAACTTGGTTTATATGGATGCTGATTAAGTTAAAAGAACCTTTAATTTTTACTTTTTTTCACCGCGAAAAAATTAACAAAAAAACTCCCGCTGTAGAGAGATGCTACAATGGGAGTGCATCCCAGTGCTAACCGCAACTCTCTAAGGCGGATTTTAAGCAGAACAGAAGTCTATTGCGAGCAAGCTGAACCGTTCCGAAGTACACAGTGGCATCAGCTTGTGGAGGCAGCAATCGGCAGGCGACATGCCCATTGACGGTTTTTGAGCGGAGCTTACGGAATAAGAGTAAAAGAAGAACGAAGCGTAGGCCCATGTCTCGGCGTGGCTCCTTTTACGACCGGGTATGTCGGCCACGGATTGCAACGGAACAAGCCAGCCGAAGCACCTTGCTGCTTGGGTGCTTCCAAGCAGAAGAATTTTGCACGCTTAGCGCATAAATCAAACGCTCATCTTTGGAATTATGAAGTCCTGGGAATACACTGGAAAAGTAGTACGAAAGTATCAGGAAAGTAGTAGGAAAGTAGTAGGAAAGTATTAACTAAGTATACCTATAGTATTAAAAGCTATCTATTCCCCGTTCGTCGTCCCCCACTTCCACCTCCAAACTGCCGTAGGTTGTAAGTGAAACTGAGGAGAAAATAACGGCGGAGTATATTTGTCTGGGAGTCTTCGATATAACGCTCTGTAATATTTCGGGTAACCTGCGTATTATTGTTCAATAGATCGAAAGCCGTGAGCGTAATCTCTGCTTCTTCCTTTTTAAACAGCTTCTTCCCAAGGGATGCATTCCAAAGTAGAAAACTTTGGTCATACCCAGCTGCCATACCCGTATTATAGCGATAGTTTAAGCTCGAAGCCACCCGGACGCCCTTCCAAAAAATATAGGTAAAATCATTGCGGATCGTCTGATTGTAGGCATTATTACTCAAATTACTATTGCTACTATTCCTTACAATATTATAATTACCGCTATACGACAAACTAAAAATAATTTTCCGACTGATTTTACTATTAATGCCAACCCTTTGGCTGATGCCATAGGTATTGGTATGGGTAATCGCGTCATTTAACAAGCCGACATCCCGATTATGGTAAAGATCGTTATTCATATTCAGGTTGATCTTGAAGGCTTCGATGGGAATACCAAAAGAGCTGTTGGCACGTAAACTATAATAACCGTCTACGTTTTCCGGTCTCGTAAACTGAGCACCTTTGCCCAGCAATACATTATCGACAATGAAGGTATCGACCGGAGCGATAAAGGTAGCGCTCACAATACGGTTATTGGTAAAATCAGCGTGCATACTAACCGAAAAGTTTGCTCCCGAAGTTCTATTGACGGTGTTATAATTAACCGATAAAGCATGTCTGAATTCCTGCTTCAAGTTGGGGTTACCACCTGTAATATTTAAAGGGTTTTGGTTATTGATGACATCTTGCAACTGTAGCACATTCGGCGGGTTGGTAGCGGTATTGTAATTGAAGCGGATTCGACTGTCACGTGAAAATCGGTACGTGAAATTTGCATTGGGTAAATAATTAATAAACTGGCGTTTGGTATTCGTCTGTATAGGAAACACACGATCATTCGACATATTGGCCTGTTGGTAATCAATTCCCACATCAAACAAAAAGGTTTCCTTTGAAAACTGATAATTTAGCCCTGCTCCATAAAACCGATAATCATTCCTGAATTCATTGGATAGTTCTCTATTGAGTTCCGAATACTGACCCGTTTCTATTAGAAAATCGTACATCTTGCGATCGGAATAACTGTTATTGCTACGGGTGCTTAGGTTTGCCATCATACGCGATTGTTTGCTCAATGGCTCTGTATAAGTAATCCTAGCATTCCAGCTATTGCTATTTGAATAGCTCTCATTCCGATTATTCACCGTATCACTACGGTTCAGGTCGCCGCCTTCATAGAACAGATTGTACGATAAGGCAAAAGCTTCATTATCATTTCTATTGTAATTTTGCTCCAAATGGGCGGAAATCGAACGTCCTGCATTGCTTAACCTTAATCCATAGTCCACACTTCCGCCTATGGTGAACGCATGATTGTTACCATTATTGGTACGATTGGAAGTGTTGATCAACTCCTGTAGCGCTCCCAAGGTTCGGGTGGCATTGGTATTGGTTGTCTTACCGTTATTAAAATTAATATTCGGGTTAACGTTTAAACGCTCTGTAGAGTCCCTTTTATATTCAATCCGGAAACTGGCGGCATGACTTTGATTGTTACGGTTGGTCTGTGCAGCAGACAGATTAAACTGATTTGCGTTGTCACCAATCAACACTTCGCGATTAGCACTTCTTACCTGGTTTTTATCAGAAGTACTCAAATGGTAATCCGCATTAAATTGCACATTTTTCCACCAGGTGTTGTTATAGTTTAATGCAATCCGATGACTCGGACCGATTCCCCCACCTTCATTTCCCCCCCGACCACCTCCACGTCCGCCACTACTGGCCCCCACCAGTTCGTTACTCGCAAAACCTCCCTGATTGATGTTATTGGATACGACATTAGCACTTACCCTTCTATCGCCGTTAAAGGCATTTAAGAAGCCTCCTGTATTGTAGCGATCTTCGTTCCCGGTGGCCCCCGCCATCCTACCAAAATAACCATGCCTTCTATCTGGTTTGGTCACAATATTGATGATCTTACGCCGGTTTCCATCATCAAAGCCAGTAAGCTTTGATTGCTCGCTCTTTTCATCGATCAATTGTATTTTATCAATTACATCCGCCGGTAGTGTTTTCAGGGCAACAGCCGGATCGGAACTAAAAAACTCTTTTCCATCTACAATAATACGCTGTACATCTTCACCCTGGGCTTTAATTTTACCATCGGCATCAATTTCAACACCCGGTATCTGGGCAACCAATGCATCTGCATCCGCATAGGCTTCCGTCGTAAAAGCACTGGCACTAAATTCGGTTGTATCACCTTTTACCACAACAGTGGGCGGAGAAACGGTAATATTCACTACGTCCAACATTGTTTGATCCATACTCAGTGCTATTTTCATGGTTACATGATCTCCTTTTAGCTGGATGGATTTTCGTAACGGCTTATATCCGATGTAACTGATTAATAAAGTATACGTAGCGTCGGGTACCTGTTCCATTACAAAAGCTCCTCCTTCCAGGGCAACAGTTTGCTTAACAACAGAATCCTTCACCGTCATTAAACTGGCCCGAGCCCCCTGTAAACCAACACCGTCAATACTATCCACCACTGTTCCAAAAATCTTATGCTGTGCAAAACCAGAGAGAGAAAATAGACAAAAAATAACAAGTAAATGTATCTGACGCATTTATGATCAATATAGCTGGGTACACAAAGCCCTTTAGAGGGGCTTGTGCATCCAGATTAAATAATGTTCTGTTTGTTTTAGTAGAAGTTTAGATGCAAACTTCACCGATTGGTTTAATTGTAATAAAACTATTACAATTAAATCCTGAAGCTTATTGACAATATTCCTCCGTAGGCATTGGTAATTACTAGGTATCTTAAGTTTTTTTACTGCTTTTAGAAAATTATTGAATAAAAAGGAACTTTTATTTTAGTCATATTGACATTTTTTGCATTTTCGCTCAAGCCCTTCCGTGCTCATTGCACTGGCTAGTTCCTTTGGCCAGCACCAAAGGAACCAAACCGAGGAGCATAGCGACGAGCTCATAAAGACCTTTTGAAACAGACACAACTTTATAACTGCCTGGCTGGCTTGCTACGTTGCAATGCGTGGCTAATATGCCTGACGCAAAAACCCCTATACACAAACAATCCTTCGTTCGTCTTTTGCTATTATCCCGTGAGCTTCGCTAAGTTTGCGTCACTTTTTGCGGGAACCACGAAGTAGCATGAGTGCCTTTAAAAATAAACAATACACGAATAAAAGTGACACAAAAAAAGGTTCCTTTAAATTACACAACGATATTTTAACCCCTAGACTTTGCATCATTTACACCATATATTTTATAAATTAGCTTTTACTAACGATTTAAATCTTCTGTTATGTACATAAAAATCGAAAAACAGCACTTTTTCAACATAAAATCGCTGACTTTTGTTCTGCTATTACTTTTTTGTTTCGAGTACCTGCAGGCGCAAAATGCTGTGTTAAAATCAGTGCAGGAGAACAAAGCTACCAGCGTTAAAAACCAAGGGCAAACCGGTACATGCTGGAATTACTCTACTACCTCACTCATCGAGTCTGAATCTATCCGGAAAGGCCTTTTAGATCATCCGGATCTATCGGAAATGTTCACCGTACGCAATGTTTATATAGAGAAAGCAAAAAACTACATTTTGCGTCAGGGAAAGGCCCAATTCGGTGAAGGTGGACTTGGCCATGATCTTATTCGGGCTATTACTATCTATGGTGCCATGCCACAGGAATCTTTTCGAAGCGCAGGTAATGAAACCCCCAACCATGAAGGGCTGGAAAACGCATTAAAAACCTACTTGGACAACCTATTGAAAAAGCGCCCCATACCAACGAATTGGTTAGATGGCTACCAAAAAATATTGGACAACAAAATTGGTGTAGCTCCTGCAGATTTTGTTTATAAAGGGAAGAAATATACTCCGCTCACTTTTGCAAAGGAAGTCCTTCAATTTAATGCAGATGATTATGTCAGTGTCACATCTTTTACCCACCACCCCTATTATAAACCCTTTGTACTGGAGGCACCCGACAATTTTGCAAATGGCTTATTCTACAACTTGCCGCTGGACGAGTTACTGGATATTACAGAAAAAGCCCTCAGGGATGGTTATACCATTATGTGGGATGCCGATATAAGCAACAGAAATTTTCAGCAACAAAATGGTTTCGCCCTGCTCTTTGCCGATAGCACAGTCGCTAAACAGAAGCAGGTAGATCCGGATGCGTCAGAAGCACCTTTTTCTGCTGAGCTACGGCAGCAACTGTTTGAGAACCTGACCACACAGGACGATCACTTGATGCATCTGGTAGGTTTGGAGGAGTCAAAAAATGGTAAACTCTTTTTCAAAGTAAAAAATTCTTGGGGTGAAGTAGGCCCATTTAGTGGGTATATAGCCGTTTCCAAGCCTTATTTTGCAATCAATACCATCAGTTTGGTCATACCCAAAGTAGCATTGTCTAAAACTTTAAAGGATAAACTCCATTTGCTTTAATATAAGCATTTGTCAATACCTGAAAGAACATCCGGACGCCATCAATTGTTACTAATAAAAAAGGCCGCCTAACAAACCATTAGACGACCTTAGCAAACACATGATCTTTTGGAAAAGGATAATTAGGTGCTCGCAACTAATTCAGTATCCCCTTTCTTTCTACCCATTTCTTTTACCAGATCGGCCATAAACTGATCCACCTGCCGCTGCGTTACACCAGGCATGCACACGATATGGCTAAACCCATTTTCTGTTGCCAGCTGCCATTTCTGACGAATGGCGAGTGGAGGCTCCGGAAAGACAACCGTAAGGGCCGAGGAGTTTCGCCAGGCACCTATACCTGCCTTGTTTAATTGCTCTTCCACATAAGTGGCCAGCAACAAGCTTTCCTCTGCTCTTCTCCTGAGGCCCTCTAAACCCAATTTCTTAATGGCATACCATAAAAACACCGGACTATGGCCGTTACGGCTGCCGGTAATGGTTGTATCCACCGTACCGATATACGGAATCGCTTTTCCGATTCTTTCTTTATAATTTTTCTTTACCAATACCAATCCGCATGGAATGGGCGAACCAATAAACTTATGTCCGCTAATGGCCAGACTATCCGCACCAAAAGTAAAATCAAAGCCCGGCTTCAGATCCAATAAGGCACCGTATACACCAGCCAATGCGGCATCGCAGTGTATATAGTGATTCTTGATAGCCGCCAGTTTCAATTTACCCTTAATTTTCGCCAGATCGTCCTTCGCTTCGGTCATGGTAGTACCTATGTTCGCAAAAATGATGGCGGGCTGATCTCGATGCATCTGTAACATCTCCGACAGATCTTCATAATCCATCTCCCCTTTATCATCTGTTCGGATCACGATACTTCTTAAATTGAGCAGTTGTATATTCTTCTGAACACTGTAGTGTGTCGACTCAGAATAGTATACAATGCCGCTTGGATACAGTTCCCTTGCCACATACAAACCATACAGATTTCCTTCCGATCCACCGTTGGTAATGTAACCCCACCAATTGTTTTCCGGTGCATGAAATAACGAAGCGAAAAACTGTAGCACCTCTTGCTCTAAAGAGCGGGAATTCAGATCATAAGTAGATTCAACTAATGGATCCCCTATGTTATTCAATGGTAATGCCAACAAAGGATATAAAGACGAATAATCAAAGTCGCGTGCAATGGGATACCCCAAAAAAAATTGCGCACGTTCTTCGGCTTTGCTTATATAATTTTGTAGCCTTTGTGCATCTTGTTCATTTAACAACTCCATAGATTAATAATATTCCACAAAACTAACATTAAACAAAATAATAGTTTAACAATATTTCTATATCAGAAAATAAAACCGAAAAACATATTAATACAAGAATTATATACTATTTATTTAATTTTGCAAACGCTATACAGTAAAAACTTATGTCAGACAAACTCGATAAGATGGATGCAAGCATCCTGAATATTCTCCAACGGGATGCGTCCTTGGGAGTAAAAGAAATTGCCGCCGAAATTGGTTTAAGTGTATCCCCTACCTTTGAACGCATCAAAAGATTACGCAGGGACGGCTACATCGAGCGTTATGTGGTGTTGGTAAACCGCGAGAAATTGGGCAAGCATCTTTTAGTGATGTGTACTGTCACGCTTAAACAGCAATCGCTGGAAACACTGAAAAATTTCGAAGAAGCTGTTTCCAGATTCAGTGAAGTATTGGAAATCATGTGTATAGCGGGCAATCACGATTACCTACTTAAAATTGCGGTGAAGGATGTAGAGGATTATCACATCTTCGTGATGAAACATCTCTCCAGCATTCCGAATGTATCTAATGTTAGTAGCAATTTCGTGTTAAAAGAAATCAAAAAAGAAACGGCGTTGGAAGTAACAGCTTAATTTCCTATTCCTCAATTGGTGTGATATAGGGCCACAGCTTTAAAAATAATTTTTCAGAATCTTTGTCTTTGAAATAATGTTCCAAACAGAAATTATCTTCCAGTTGTCCCTCGCTGTTACCATTAGCGGCAGCTGTTTCGCCAACATTTACCTTTTCCAGAACCTCTACCAAACATTCGCTTAATTGTGTTGTGGGGTGACCATTTTTCTTGAGCTCTGCAAAATCTTTATACGGTGCCAGCTGTACATGCGTAATAGACATCAGTACTTTTGCTACGTTGTCTAATTTGGGGCCCATGATTTGTTCCATATCGATTTCTCCAGAGTCCATACATCTAGAGTCAATAGAAGAAATCAGAATTGTTAACTCCAAAAAGGCCTCCGGATTTTTTTCCCATTCAGGATGATAAGACATTAAGACTCTTATTAAATCGATTTCCCTTAACATAGCAGCAATGGTTTAATTGGTTTAAAATTATTCCCCCTTTTTTAGGGGAACAGCATAATTGATTAACCAAACATACTAATCTATGTTGAAGAATGCAAGCTAAAACTTGTTCATATTGAATAATTTAAAGCCTCCACATAGGCCGCTATTCTCGGGAAGCTCATCTTATACCTAGATGCTTCCGTTGGGATCCACTCAAACGCACTCGGTTGTTCAAATTGAATTTTTATTTATGCGCTAAGCGCGCAAAATTCTTCTGCTTGGAAGCACCCAAGCAGCAAGGTGCTTCGGCTGGCTTGTTCCGTTGTCATCCGTTGCCGCCATACCCGGTCGTAAAAGGAGCCACCCCTAGGCATGAGCCAACGCTTCGTTCCATCTTTTACTCTTTATTTTGCAGGCTTCGCCAAAAAATAGGCAATGGGCATGTCGCCTGCCGATGACTACCTCCACAAGCCTAGGCCATTTGCGTTCTTCGGAACGGGTATGCTTGCTCGCAAAAAATCTCCGTTCTCCTTAAATGCCGCCTTATCCAGTAGCGGTTTGCAGGTGGATGCACTAACGTCGTAGCTACTGGGTACAGCGGGAGCTTTTTGGTTACCTTTTTCGCGGGGAAAAAGTGACACAAATAAAAGATCTTTTAAATACAACAGGTCCCAGGAAACTTAATTTCTGGGACCTGCATTTTGCTATTTTAAGTCATCAAACAAATTACTCTATATCACTATAAGGCACACTAAACATATTACTTATCCTACCACCGGGAGTCACAATAATATAATTCAGGTTGATAGGCTTTTCCTTCTTCCCTGTCCAGGGTAAATCGATCGGTCCTGTATATAGATTGCCTGTCTGATCGGCTTTATGATTATCCAAGGTATAATAAACCGTACTATTCGCAACAAAAGGGACGATTTCTACCGTTCTTCTGCCTGTGCTGGCGTTGGTTCCAAAAGTAACTTTAGCCTCCGGTATCCTATAAAAGACATTTAATTTCTCAAGTTCTTGCAATCGTCCGGGTAATCGTTGCGTTGAAAAGTCGTCATAATTTTGCTGATCTTTCCCACTCCAGGCAATTTCTGCCAAGGCCAATGCCCGGGGGAACAACATATACTCCAGCTTGTTATTGGTACCCACGTACTCTGTCCAAAGATTGGCTTGTACACCCAATACGTGTTTTTGCTCCTCCGTACTTAACGCAGCTGGACGTGGATGATAACTATACACCTTTTCTAAAGGTAAAAAACCTCCAATGGCAAGCGGCTCTGTTGTAATATCTTTCGCCTGATAATGATCGATATATAAATGGCTATTCGGTGTCATAATCACATCGTGGCCTTGTTTGGCAGCCTCAATCCCACCCTCTTCACCACGCCAGCTCATAACGGTTGCATTTGGAGCCAAACCACCCTCTAATATCTCATCCCAACCAATTAAACGGCGGCCATGTGCATTCAAGAATTTCTCGATGCGTCTTATAAAGAAACTTTGCAGCTCATGTTCATCTTTCAGCTTATTCTTCTTCATGAGCTTTTGTGCAAAATCGGATTGCTCCCAATGTTCTTTTGGCACTTCATCCCCTCCGATATGAATATATTCGCTCGGAAAAATAGCCATCACTTCGGTAAATACATCCTCTAGAAATTTAAAAGTCTCCTCTTTCGGCGCAAAGATATTGGGATGCACTCCCCAAAAGCCCGCTACCTGATAGGTCGTATCTTTATTGCCCAATTCGGGATAAGCAGCAAGTACTGCGGTACTATGCCCTGGTAATTCTATTTCGGGGATAATTGTAATTTTTCTAGCGGCGGCATATTGAACTAAATCTCGCGCTTCCTCTTGTGTATAATAGCCTCCATGTTTTTCTCCATCGTAAATAAAGGGCTTGAAATCACCATATTGCCCAATGATGGTAGAGTCTCTCCAAGCAGCCACCTGCGTTAGCTTCGGGTATTTTTTAATCTCCAAGCGCCAACCTTGATCTTCTGTCAAATGCCAGTGCAATTTGTTGAACTTAAAATAGGCCATCAGATCGACAATCTTTTTCATCTCATCCATCGTAAAGAAATGTCTGGCCACGTCAATCATCACCCCCCTATAACCAAACTCCGGCTGATCTTTCACCGTTACTGCCGGTACAACCAAGCCTCCGTTCTGCTGTTCTATTAGCTGCAACACCGATTGGAGTGCATAAAAACCCCCACTATGATCTCCTTTGATAGTAATGGATTGCGCCGTAACACTTAGCTCATAACCTTCCTTTGCCACTCCATTACCTGCATATTCAATACTTATATATTTACCAGCAGCATCGGTCACAATCGGAAGGCGTATCTGATAACGAGTCCATAAAAAATCGTTAAATAGCTCGAGATTCCTTCTAGCAGAATCATCCTTCGCTACTAATTTCGTTTGGTTATCCAACTTAAAAAAACCGGCACCAGATTGTATGGACAAAGGTTTTGGAATAATGCTGTACACAGGCTCCTGCGAAAAAGCAACCTGAAGGCAAAAGCATGTGAAGGCAGTTAAAATAATTTTTTTAAACATTTTATTTTTTGGTTATCTATTACTAACCCAATAATAAGCATACCAAATTGCAAAACCAAAAGCGCGATAAACGCAATCGGTTGCTCAAATGGAGATTCTTTGTATGGGTATCTTCCAGGGGTTCACCTCCAAGCATTTCAGTGGAGGCTATGCCCGTTTTTTAATTTTTTTTATATTCTATCTTTTATTTATTATTCGTAAAGCTCCCATTCGGCTATACTTAAAAGCGGCTGCCCTTGCGTACTGCCCAAGGATTGCTCAGCCACTAATTTAATGTACTTCGCGGTCTGTTTTTCACTTAACGCAACATACTGTAAGATAGGGTTGGCTTTTATATTAGCAAATTCACCACTGACAATTTTAGTCCACTTTTGCCCATCATCACTAACATAATAAGTATACTTTTCTATGACGCCCGTTGATTGACCATCTTGCCGTGGAAGGTAGCCGATGGCAGAGAAAGACTTTCTTTCGCCAAGATCGATTATCAAAGAGGGGTCTTCGCTACTTGAAACCCAATGCGTTTGTGCATTATGATCGATTGCCGCTTCAGCCCCGGCGGTATTCACTTTCCACTCCTGCTTATCCAAACCTTTTCTTTCGCTCACCTGGCTACTTTTCAGCGAAGTCGGTTCGGCAAAAAGACCCAGATCGCTTAAGGTGATGCTTACTGGAGCAAACACGCTCAACCGCAATTTATCTGTGTTCGTAAAATCCGCCATTCTAATGATGCGATTGGCGCCTATGCTGGTAGCGCTTGCCAATTTAACCCATTCGCCATTACGCCATTCGTCTACCACTACGCTATCAATACGTTGACCCAACTTAATATTTTCCCGCAACCTAATGATATTGAAGCTGACCGCCCGCGGCAAGTCGATGATCAACTCGGCCTGCTTTACCGCATCATCTGTTGCCCAATAGCTATATCGGTCTGTATCCACTAAATTGGAAACACCATATCGTTTATTATTGCCGTGACGCGTATTGGAAGCCTTGATCACCGCTCCTTTTATCAGATTTTTTTCAAAGACCGTTTTTAACAGGTCGCCAAATTCTTTTAATATACGTACATCTGTTGGATGTAGCAGCCCCTCGGTATTCGGCGATAAACCAAGGTCGAAAGCACCGCCGCGACCTACACTTTTACAATAAAGATCAAAGAGCATTGCTGGCGTTTTCACCTGGTCATCTTGCGCAGCGTGATAGAACCAACCCGGTCTCAACGGCACATCACACTCCGTAGGTATCCATTGTTCGCCATTTCTGGTACCACTACCCAGATTGCTATCGTCCAGGAAGCCCGGCATGGGCGGCTTTCCGTCTTTACCAATCAAGGTAATGGTAGACCAGCTCGTTTCCGGTGCAACGCCTTTTTCATTACCTACCCAGCGGGCATCTAAACCGATATCACTAAATATACCAGCATTTGGCTGCATAGCGCGGGTAATGGCCCATGTATTTTCCCAGTCGTAGTAAGTAGACTGATCCACTTTTCTTTCTTCCTTCTTACCACCATAGTAACCATCTCCACCATTGGCGCCATCATGCCAGCTCATAAAAAGCTCCCCATAGTTGCCATATAATTCTTTTAATTGGTTACGGTAAATGGCTACATATTCCTTTGTACCATAGGCAGGATTATTCCGATCCCAGGGTGAACAGTACACACCAAATTTCATTCCCAGCTTTTTGGCAGCCAATTGAAATTCTTTCACCATATCACCTTTGCCTGCTTTCCAAGGGCTTTCACTAATATTGTATGCAGCTGTTTTCGTAGGCCATAAGGCAAAACCATCATGATGCTTTGCTACCGAGATAATGCCTTTAAAGCCACCGGCCTTCGCTGCAGCCACGATTTGTGTCGCATCAAATTGCTGTGGATTAAAGATAGCCGGATCAGCATCTCCATATCCCCATTCTTTATCCTGAAAAGTGGTGGGAGTAAAGTGAATAAGGCAATACATTTCGGTTTCATGCCAAGCTAACTGGCGTTTACTGGGCAAAGCACCGTAAGGCTTTGGCGCATCATTAAAATCCTGTGCCGTTACAGTCAGCGAAAAAAAAGAACTGAACAAAGCACAAATGAGGTTGGTTCTAGTATTCATAACAGGCAAACTTACTATAAAGCTAAAACTAAATATTCATTAAATTTAGCTTAAAGATAAGTTATGTTAGCTAGTGGGTGTTTTTTAATGATCTATTTGCAGTAAAGAGGTCTTTGATGAAGAAAAAGAACTGTTAACTTATTCAACTCCTTTCTTTTTCATGAATTGCTTGTTTTTAAAGACATTCAAGTTTTTTCATTTCATGGAAAGGTTCGAAGAAAGGAACAAAACCGAGCTTTACGAGCTCACGAACTCCATTAAAAAGCAAACCAAAGTGAGTAAACTCCCGCTGTAGAGAGTTGCGAGAACGGTAGTGCATCCCAGTGCAAGTTTGCAGCTCTCTAAGGCGGATTTTAAGCAGAACGGAGAGCAATTGCGAACAAGCTGAAACGTTCCGAAGGACGAAAAATGGCCTAGGCTTGTGGAGGTAGTCATCGGCAGGCGACATACCTATTACTTATTTTTGAGCGAGAGCTTACGGAATAAGAGTAAAAGACGAACGAAGCGTAGCCATATGCATAGGCGTGGCTCCTTTTACGATTGGGTATGTTGGCCACGGATTGCAGCGCAACAAGCCAGCCAAAACACCTTGCTGCTTGGGTGTTTCCAAGCAGAAGAATCTGCGCGCTTAGCGCTCAAAAAAAAACACCAAAGCCCATCTCTAGCCAATCAAATAAATCCCCAAACTCCGGGGGCCATGCGCTCCTAATACCAGCGATTGCTCGATATCGGCTGTTTTCGAGGGGCCTGCTATAAAGGCGCCAAAGGCATCGGCGCCTAAACCCATTCGTTCATAGGCCTGATGCATATTGCTCAGTAAATTATTCTTTTTTACTAAAAGCACCAAATGCTGGCAAATAAAGGGCAATACACGGATAACAGTTTCCGGCACCCATAAGGCGCTATTTTCGGCCACTCCAAATTCAGCCATCATAATAGCCATATCTACATCTTGAAAAGTATGCGGATCTGTATCGGGCAGATCAGTATACTCCGCTATATCTTGCATTTCTACCCATGTAGTAACTACCCGTAACTGTCCTGGAATTTGCCACCTTTCCGGTAGTTCCGGCAGGTATACTTGTTGCAAATGTTCCTTCACGGCCTCTTGATCATTTACCTCAAACACGCTGCTACCGATTAAGGTAGCCACTTCTATAAATTTCGCAAGGGGGGCATCATATACCGTAGCTTCCTGCACCGGAGGCGGTAAAGTAGTTCCTTCAGGCTGAGCTGATTGTACAGCTTGTAATATTTTTTCTCTGCTTGTCATATTCGTTGTGAGTTGTGAGTTGCCAGTCGTGCGTTGCCAGTAACTTTCGTCATCTCGACCGGAGTGGAGAACGTCATCTCGACCGGAGTGGAGAGATCTAATTCCCCTTAGATATCTCGATTCCGCTACGCTGCACTCTATATGACGACAGCAGTCGTAGTGGCAGTTACGCAAATAGCAAAGTGCTTGCTACTACACCCTTAAACCTTACAGCTTACACCTTTATATCTTATTAGTTTAAGCATATGTCTTGATACTTATGTCTTACGTCCTTTTTACGCTTTACATCTTCTCAGTCCTTATGCCTTCTCCTCTCTTTATACCACTCGCCGAACGACTGCTTAGGTGGTTCGGGCATTTCCCGTCCTTTATACCAGGGATTCAGTCCGTTATTCACGGTAAAAGGCGCATATTTTAAAGTCAATCGCCCCATCTTGCCCGCTATTTTAAATCCCTTAGGAGAGGATAAGGTAGCGGCCATCACCTTCATGGCCATTGTTTTCTTCTTATCCGTATAACCTGCTTTCACCAGTTCCTGCCGCCATTTGTATAGTTGATTGTGGATATCTATTTTAACCGGACAAACATTGCTACAGGAGCCACATAAGGTGGAAGCAAAGGGCAAATCGGCAAATTGTTCCATATCCAGATTCGGCGCCAAAATAGAACCTATTGGGCCGCTGATCGCATGATGATAGCTATGCCCGCCGCTACGACGGTACACCGGACAGGTATTCATACAGGCGCCACAGCGTATGCACTTCAATGAGTTTCTGAAATCCGCTCTTCCCAATTGCCTACTTCTGCCGTTATCCACCAGTATCACATGCATTTCCTGTCCTTTTCGGGGTTTTCGAAAGTGACTGGAATAGGTCGTAATCGGTTGCCCCGTAGCACTCCGTGTAAGCAGTCGCAAAAACACCCCCAAGTGTTCCCGTTGCGGAATCAATTTCTCGATCCCCATGCTGGCAATATGGATACTGGATAAATGTGCTCCCATGTCGGCATTACCTTCATTGGTACACACCACCATTTCCCCCGTTTCTGCCACCGCAAAATTCACACCCGTGAGCGCCGCTCTTCGCGTGATGAAAACGTCCCGCAAATGTTGACGTGCCGTCTCTGTAAGGATCTGCGGGTCTGACACTCCCGCCTCCGTTCCTAGATGTTCATGAAAAATATCCCCTATTTCCTCTTTCTTTTTATGAATGCAGGGGAGCACGATATGGCTGGGCATCTCCTTCGCCAATTGCACAATACGTTCCCCTAAATCTGAGTCAATTACTTCGATACCTTTCGTCGCCAAGTAGTCATTCAAATGACATTCTTCGGTTAGCATCGATTTACTTTTTACCATGCGGTCTATCCCGTGCCCCTGCAATAACTCGTAAACGATCTGATTATGTTCTTCTGCCGTGGCAGCCCAATGAACCTTCACCCCATTAGCCAATGCCCTTTCTTCAAACGTTTCCAGATAATGTGCTAGATTGGAAAGCACATGGGTTTTAATCTGCGAAGCCGTCTCTCTCAACCTTTCCCATTCGGGCAAACCATGTGATGCACGATCCCGCTTTGCCCGAACAAACCAAAGGGTCTCATCATGCCAGTCTACCCGTGCTTCATCTACATTAAAGATATCCGCTAATTGAGGATGTTTTTTATCTGTATGCATTTTAGTTGTGAGTTGTGCGTTGCGAGAAAACTGATCACTGGCAACTCGTAAATAATTATTGGCTATTCAATATTTCTGCGATGTGTATCACTTTGGTACTACTCTTGTTTCGGCGGAGGATTCCTTCCATATGCATCAGACAAGACATATCTGCTCCTGTTATAAATTCGGCGCCATGTTGCACGTGGTCTGCTACGCGATCTTTGCCCATTTTAACCGATACAGCTTCTTCAGCCACACAGAATGTACCACCGAAACCGCAACATTCGTCTGTTCGATCCAATGCAATCAGCTCAATATCTTTCACCATCTCCAATAACTTGCCAGGTTTAGAAAAATAAGGAGCCGTCAATTCGCTCATTTGAGAAAGATGTAGACCACGTTGTCCGTGACAACTTTGATGCACCCCCACTTTGTATGGAAAGCGTGCATCCAAGCTTTCTACTTTTAGTACGTCTGTCAGAAATTCGGTGAGCTCAAAGATTCTGTGGCGTATCTCTTCTCCTTGAGTAGGATGTTTGCTTGAATGCAGATGTTCTTTAAGATGCAGCACACAGCTACCGGATGGCGAAACAATATAATCATAACCTTCGAAATGCTTGATAAAATTCTCGTTGCAGCCTCCCGTCAGATGCTCGTATCCCGAATTCGCCATTGGCTGCCCACAACAGGTTTGTCCTGCTGGATAATGAACGTTTACGCCTAATTTTTCCAAGAGCTCTAACGTAGCACGTGCGGCTCCCGGATAAAACTGATCTACATAACAGGGCACGAATAAGGCAACCTCCATCTGTTTGTTTGTGTTTAAAATATTAAGGAATGCAATCCTACAAAGTAAGTAACTTTAGGCATACCTTCATTTTACAATCTTGACTATTTATTCAGCTATCTTAGCCAGTATTAAATGCCAAGTTAAATTATTCCAAACAAATAACCATCATGGACAGTCAGGCTTTATTTGGTTGTGAGCTTTGAACCATTTCACTACCTACTACTCCCCACCAAATGCAATCCCTTCGGTTTGGTAAAAGCCCTGATCCCTTGATGCGATAGTGTCGCTCCGATACCCGAGTGCTGCCGACCGCTCCAGGGTAGTGCCGGACTCACTCGATCACAGCAGTTCCAATATCCGGATCCCACATTTAACTGTTTCAATAACGGCAACGCTCTTTCCTGCTGCTCTGCGTACACGCCTGCTGTCAGTCCATATTCCGTATCTTCCATCAGTGCCAAGGCCTCGGCATCATCTTTCACTTTCATGATGCCGATTATAGGGCCAAAGCTCTCCTCCCGCATAACGAGCATGTCATGTGTTACGTCCACCAATACCGTGGGTTCAAAATAATAGCCTTTTCCTTCGACCGCTTTTCCCCCTGTTAACAATTTAGCTCCCTTGGCCAAAGCGTCCGCCACCTGTGTTTCCAGCACTTGGACGTGTGACTCTCTTGTGATGGGACCGAAATAAACGCCCTCTTCTGTTGGACTACCCAACTTCCAGGCGCTGACCTGTGCAAGGAAAGCTGTAAGATATTCGTCATAAACTTTTTCGTGTACATAAATACGCTCTACCGAACAACAGCTTTGTCCGTTATTATAGAACGCTCCATCCGCTGTTGCCTCGGCCACAGCTTTCACGTCTTTGATGTCATCCGTAATATATATCGGATCCTTCCCACCCAGCTCCAACTGGCAGGGCACCATTTTGGCAGCCACCTGTTCATAAATATATTTACCGGTGCGATAGGATCCTGTAAAAAAGTAGCCATCCAAAGGTAGCTTTAGCATTTCTCTGCCGATGTCTCCTCCACCAATGGCTACCTGAAATATAGCCTCAGGAATCCCTGCATCTAGCAGTAATCGTGCGATCTGTAAACCCGTGTTTATAGCAAACTCCGATGGCTTATACAATACGGCATTACCTGCCAGCAATGCCGGTACAAATACATTAACGCCCACCAGATAAGGATAATTCCATGCCGAGATATTGCCGATCACACCCAACGGTTCATAGCTGATGATCTCGGTAAAGGACGCATTTTTACGCATGATTTCATCCGAAAGATAAGAAGCTGCGTTTTCAGTCAACCACTCCACGCGGCTTACGGCACCTTTGATTTCGTTTCTTGCCTGCTGCATAGGTTTTCCGGTTTCAGCGGTTAACGTTGCTGCCAACATCGGCTGATCTTTAAGCAACAGGTCCTTAAATCGTACCAGCGTTGCTATACGCTCCTGTAAAGAGACATTTGCCCATTGCTTTTGGGCACCCTTTAGTTGCCAATATTTTCCTTCCAAACTTTCTATTGAATCCACTGTCAAGGTGGTAATCATTTCTTCTGTTGCTGGATTGATGCTATTCATTTTCATTGTTGCTTATTAGTTGCCAGTTGTGAGTTGCGCGTTGTGAGTACCTCTCGCCCTTTGTCTTTTAGCTTTAGGCTTTCCATTTCCTACACTATTTTACGCTGTCAAGAAAAGTATTCCTAATTTTACTTACAAAGGGGCTTTCGGTATCCGCCATCCGTTCCGGATGCCATTGTACCAGGCATAAAAAGGGCTTATCCTGTTGATTCTTCCACTCTAAGGCCTCCACTACACCATCCTTAGAAATGGCCGAAGTAACCAAGCCACCACCAATCTTATCCGCGCTTTGATGATGCAAGCTGTTCACCATCCCTTTTGTACATTGTACCAAGCCGAAGAGTTGCGACTGCGGATCTACATCAATGCTGTGCTCTCTCGGGTTGCCGTTAGGCAGCTTGGCATGATGGAATTTTCCCCAGGAAGGAATATCCGGAATCAGTGTTCCGCCATGAAACACATTGATGAGCTGTAAACCACGGCAAACACCCAAAACTGGCAGTTTCTGCTGCTCCACATACTCCAGCAGCTTCCATTCGAAGGCATCCCTTTGTTCGTCAAAATCCACTGGAACGCAATAAGGCAGATAATCCAATCGCCCGTAGTACCGCGGATGCACATCTTCTCCCCCTGTAAAGACCATCGCCTGACACTTTTCCACCTCCGACAAGTTATCCAGCGCATAACCTATACGGATGATTTCGATCCCCTCATCCTCCCCTTTGATCCAATTGGCATACAAGTCATACATCCTGCCATCCGTCATCCCTATGATTCGTTTGTTTTGCATTGCTTCGCTATTTGTTGTTGGTTGTTCGTTAAATAGTATCAAGACATCAGTATCAAGTATCAAGATTTTCCTATAAGCTTTCGTCACCTCCGGTGTCTTGTGTCTTGCTACTTGTGTCTTATGTCCCTTTTAAATTGTGCGTTTCCCTTTGCGAGCTACTGAATTAGCTAATTTACAACGCTTCCTCATATAATTGCTTAAAATCCTCCCTACTTACTGGTTTCGGATTATTCGGGTGTGCGAAATCCGCTATAGCCAAATCGGCTAATGTTTCGATATGTTCACTTTTGACTCCGATATCGCTCAATTTCCTCGGAATACCAATACGTGCATTCAGATCAAAAAGATAGCGTACAACGGCCTCACCGCTCTCTTCCGGAAGCTCCAGCGTGCGGGCTATTCTTCTGAATTTTTCTTCATTACCCGCGATATTAAACGCCATTCCATAGGGGATATTCACCGCATTTGCCAAACCATGATGCGTATCGAGTAACGAAGACAAGGGATGCGCCAAGGAATGCACTACGCCGAGGCCTTTTTGGAAGGCTATTGCCCCCATCATCGATGCCACTAGCATATTGCTGCGTACTTCCTCATCGGGATCCAAAACCGCTTTCTCTAATGATTGCGCTATTAAACGTATCCCTTCCAGCGCAATGCCATCACAGATAGGATTCGGATTTTTGGCCAAGAAGGCTTCCATATTATGAGTCAAGGCATCCATCCCCGTAGCAGCCGTAATATGCGGAGGCAGCCCCATCGTTAACAAGGGATCTGCAAAAACGATGCTGGCCATCAGTTTAGGTGAAAACAGAATCTTTTTTTGATGCGTTTCATCATCCGCAATAATGGCACTTCTTCCCACTTCACTCCCTGTTCCGGAGGTTGTAGGAACGGTGATGAAAGGAGGCACCCCATTCGTCACATACACATCACCCCCGATTAAATCATCGTATTTAAATAAATCTTCCCGATGGTTCACCCGTAAGGCAATCGCCCTGGCGATATCCAAAGCTGCTCCGCCACCGATACCCACGATGCTATCACGAGCAGTTTGATCCCATACATCCGTCCCTTTATAAACATCCGATTTAACGGGGTTTTTATGCGTGTCGGCGAACACCTCCACATCAATGCCATGTGTCACCAAATCATCCACAATTTCCTTAAAAAAAGGAAGTGTAGCAATCGTTGGGTCAGTTACCAACAAAGGTCTTTTCAGACTATTATTTCTTAAATAAGCAGGTAATTCCTTTACCGCTCCACATCCGAAACGGATCGTTGTAGGAATGTTAAATTGATTAATCATTTTCGTTGTGCGTTGCTGGTTGTTAGTTATGAGTTGTGCGTTGCCAGTAACGTTCGTCATCTCGACCGTAGTGGAGAGATCTAGATATCTCGATTCCGCTACGCTGCACTCGATATGACGAGCGTAGCACAGATGGGACAGCTTCTTCGCTCCCTATAACTTATAACTTAACACCTTAAATTTTAAACCTCTTAACTAAATTATCTCAAAATATCTCTTTAACTCCCAATCGGTTACCACTTTCGAAAACTGTTGCCATTCCCATTCGCGCGTACGGCAAAAGTGATCCACAAATTTTTCACCGAAGAGCTCCTGCGCAATAGCCGATTCCTTCATCTGCTTGGTCGCCTCATAAAGGTTTGTAGGCAACTTCCCGTTGGAATAATCCTTGTAACCATTGCCCACCGTAGCAGGCTGTGATAGGGAGATGTTACGCTTTATTCCATACAAACCGGCGGCCAGGCAAGCCGCAATGGCCAGATAAGGGTTCGTATCAGAACCAACTACCCTCGTTTCTATTCTGGCCGATTTTTCTCCAAGTGGTAAAACACGCAGTGCAACCGTTCTATTATCGAAGGCCCAGGTCAGCGTAGTAGGTGCCCAAGCTCCCTCTACTAACCTCTTGTAACTGTTTACGGTTGGCGCAAATAGAGGCAAAATATAAGGTAGGCAATGAAGCTGACCGGCAATATAATGCTGCATCACTTCGCTCATATGCTGTGCTTGTTGCCCATCGAAAAACAAATTCTTCTTTGAATCTATATCCCATAAGCTTTGGTGCACATGTCCGCTACATCCAGGTAAATCTTCCCGCCACTTAGCCATAAAGGAGGCCATGATGCCATGCTTATAGGCAATTTCTTTCACTGCCGTCTTAAAGAGTATAGCGCGATCCGCAGCCTCTAAAGCATCGGAATAGGTAATAGCGGCTTCATACACTCCAGGACCAGTTTCCGTATGGAGGCCTTCCAACGGCACATCAAACTTGGCCAGCAAATCAAAAAGGTCATTAAAAAAATCGCTTTTTAAAGCGCTTCTTAATATCGAGTAACCAAACATTCCAGGTGTTAGGGGTTTAGGCCCACGGTATCCCTTTTGGGCAAAACTATCCGGTGTTTCCTCAAAATTAAACCACTCAAATTCCTGTGAAAAATAGGGTTCATAACCCAAAGAGCGGCATTCGACAATTATTTTTTTAAGGAGCTGACGTGGGCAAACATAGGCTCCCTTCCCCTGCACATCAAAAAAATCTCCCAGAAAAAAGGGTGTATCATTTTCCCATGGAATCTTTCTAAAAGTGTTGAGATCAAGCTGCAGCTGCATATCGGGATAGCCTGAATGCCAGCCTGTGAACTCCGTATTATCGTATGCCATATCCTGCACATCCCATCCAAAAACGACATCACAAAATCCTAGTTCGCCCTTGAGCACCGCACTAAACTTATCCGTAGATATATACTTTCCACGTAAAATTCCGTCAATATCCGCGGCGGCCAATTTTACTTTTCCAGAGGCATGCTGCTTTACGTAATCTTCTATTTGTTGTCCTGTCATCTTTTAAAAACTTTAAATAATACATAAGAAATGAATATAATAAGCAGATATACCAAGCCTATCTCCCAGTTATAAACAAACATGGATAGGAGGGAGACGATGCCCACAGTCAACACAACGATGGGAAACAGCGGATAAAGTGCTACGCGGAAAGGACGGTGTAGATCGGGTTCTGTTTTTCGTAGTTTAATGAGTGCGACCATGGCAATCACGTACAGTGTCAGCGCACCGAAAACAGATAGCGTAATGATCTCCGCGGTCTTTCCCGAGAGCAATGCGAGCACACCCACCAACATATTGCCGATGAGTGCGGCAGCGGGTGTTCTAAATTTCTTGGAGATCGTTCCAAATATACCCGGGAAATTATGCACTTTCCCCATTTCGTAGGTAGATCGACCAGCAGCCAATATCAATCCGTGAAAGGAGGCTACCAAACCAAATAAACCCACCGTAATCAATAAGTGATACATGACATGATTATCTCCCGTTATCATCGATAGGGCTAAGGGCAGTGGCGAGTCGGAGGTTTCACCCCCTATCCCATCACGAAAAACAATCGCTTCCCAACCACCTACACCAACCGCCGACAAGAACACCAGCACGCATAACATCGCCAATGTAAAAATGGCCCAGCCGAAACCCTTTTTGATATCCCGTTGCGGATTTTTCGTTTCCTCGGCCACGTTGGCAATACCCTCAATGCCTAAAAAGAACCAGATAGCAAAAGGTATAGCCGCAAAAGCCCCTCCCCAACCGTTTGGAAAAGCATTGTGGACAAGGTTTTCTGCTTTAAAATGCGGCGTGGCAATACCTACAAACAATAAGAGTTCACCCACAGCCAGTACCGTGATGACCATTTCAAAAGTGGCCGCCGCTTTTACACCCACAATGTTCAGGCCTGTAAACAATAAGTAAGCAATAATAGCGGTGTATATGATCGATGCTTCCGGAAAAAAAGCGTTAAAATAGGCTCCAATGGCAAAAGCAATAGCCGGTGGCGCAAAAACAAATTCGACCGTTTGGGCAATACCCGATATAAATGCGATATCTTTTCCTAAAACCCTACCTGCATAATCAAAAACCCCACCGGCCTTGGGGATGGCGCAGGCGAGTTCGGTATAGCTGAAGGTAAAGGTAATGTACATCAGCATCACTACAAAAGTAGCGATGGCCATACCCAGGGTTCCACCTTTTTCCAGTCCAAGATTCCAACCGAAATACATACCGGAGATAACGTAACCAACACCAAGGGCCCATAAGGCAAAAGGGGTCAGTGTTCTTCTTAATGTTGTACTCATTCATTATCTGGTTTAATGTTTAAAACAGTTCCCGGCAGCTTTATATGGTTAAATGGTTAAAATATGAGTAGGATTATCCATCACTCAAAGCAATTATCTAAAGATAAAAATATTCTATTGCTATGAATACAAAAGCATATATAATATTTTTTTCCATTTTCAACAATGCTTATTTGGAGAATCAAAACATCTTCCAAAAACATATCCTGTTGAGAATCATTCGGCTCTAGTACATTTTGTTCGTGTACCGTTCGCCTAATATTCCATATCAATCGTATCTTTATACCATGCAAGCACTGATCATAGTAGACATACAATACGATTTTTTACCGGGTGGTGCTTTGGCCGTTCCGGATGGTTATACGATTATCGAAACCATCAATCGTATACAAGCGAATTACGACCTGGTTGTGGCAACACAGGACTGGCATCCTGCCAATCATCAAAGCTTTGCCTCCCAGCATCCCGGGCAAAAAATCTTCAGTCAAATTGAATTGGATGGCCTTTCACAAGTGCTGTGGCCAGATCATTGTATACAGGGTACCCGAGGAGCTGACCTTGCCACCTCCTTAGAAACAGCAAAAGTGGAAGCCATCTTCCGAAAGGGCATGAACCCATCGATCGACAGCTACAGCGGTTTCTTTGATAACGACAAACGGAAAGCTACCGGTATGGCTGATTATCTAAAAGGAAGAGCTATTACAGAAGTGGCTGTTTGCGGACTGGCAGCTGATTATTGTGTTTATTACACGGCCAACGATGCATTGGAGCTGGGATTTAGAGTAAGTATCCTTGATTATGCTACGAAAGCCATAGATCCGACACATTATGAACAAATTAAGCAGGACTTCCTACTTTCAGGAGGGCAAATAAAAGCTTTTCCTGATGCACCATAGATTCTTTAAGGAAGTGTTCGTATTTAAATCACCCCTTACTATCTCTCTTCAATAATTTTTTTTAAATCTCTTTTATTGATTGGTAATATGCTAAATTAGTAATCCTAAATGCATAGGAAAAAGATGTACTTTACTAAATGAAATCGATTATGAACGCATGTATTTCTCGGATGTTTTTCATCCTATTTTTGCTGACTATCGGAGGCTATAGCATTTCTAGCGCGCAAGCTCCTGCTAGCCCAGCCAAAACTGCCACTGGAAAAATTGGCAGTGCTTTGGTGACCATTCAATACAGCAGTCCCAGTGTTAAAGGACGGACAATATGGGGAGACCTGGTGCCTTATGGAAAAGTTTGGCGTGCGGGTGCCAATGCCGCCACCATTTTTCAAACGGATAAGGATTTAACCATTAATGGTAAAACTTTACCCGCGGGCAAGTATAGCCTTTTCGTTCTCCCGGAAAAATCGACATGGACCGTTATCTTTAACTCAGAAACCGGCCAATGGGGAATTAAAAAAGGTGGTGACGCTAATTTAGATCGATCAAATGACGTGATTACTGTTTCTGTTAAACCGGAGGCACATGCCCTGACTGAAGGACTGACATATGAGGTGAGCAATAAGGGTATTGCATTACTTTGGGAAAAAGTAAGAGTCCCTCTTAACATTAAGTAGATTTATTTAGTTGTTGCTGCTTAAATCCCCTAGTATGTTGTACTAGGGGGTAGCTCCTGTTATATACTATTGCTCCAGTAGCTTAATTTCAAACAATTTATCCCAATTTTTACCTGTCACATATAATCGTTTCCCTTGATGATCATAAGCAATACCGTTTAATACATTGGTATCCTCGGTTACATCTTTTTGTGGCAATAAACCGATGAGATTGATCTCCCCTTCTATTTGACCGGTTTTGGGATCTATAATAACAATGATATCAGAATAATAAACATTGGCATAAATTTTTCCATCTATATATTCCAATTCATTTAAGCTATCAACCGGTCCTTTATGATTGTATACTTCAACAAAGCCTTCTTCTTTATATGAATCTTTATTTAAGAAATATAAGCGGTTGGTACCATCGGATTTAATAATGCGTTGCCCATCGTAACATAAACCCCATCCTTCTTTGCTTGCTTGGTATGGAAACTCGCTTATTTTTTCAAATGTTTGTTTATCGTATACAAAGCCTACACCTTCTCGCCATGTTAGCTGTATAATTTTATTGCCAACAATGGTCATACCTTCACCGAAATACTTGGTAGGTAGATCAACCTTTTTCAATATCTTACCGGTTTTCAGCTCTACCTTCCTTAAAGAAGACTCGCCGTTTTGCCCGGTACTTTCATACAGAAAACCATCCAAAAACTCCAAACCCTGGGTATAAGCATGCGTATCATGTGGATAGGTATTAACCACACTAAAGCTATATTGTTCTGGCATCTTAGCCGCCACTATTACGATGTTCGTACTCGTGTTTTCAGAGGCACCATCCTTGTAAATACTGGCGGTTAACAGTTTGCTCCCCATAGGAAGTCCTTCCGTATCAAACCATAATTCAGCGCTGTCTGTGACTGTTTTATAAGGTTTATTATCTAATTGATATACGATAGAATCATAAAGAATACCTTCCGGAATATTCAAAGAAAGTGAAATGCTATCTCCCTGATTAACCAAAGTACCGGGTTCAATGCTACGAAAATTTAATGATTTATTGGAGGAACTACTACCAGAGTCACTTCGATTACAAGCTGCAACACTACACAATGCCGCAGATAATAACAGCAAAAATTTGTTCATGCACAAACTTAGATAATTTTCCATTTATGAACAATATAATAAGTTTGCATATAAATGGAAAATTACCGATCTCTCCTCTGCCATATAGATACTATTTTTATAGAGGAAATATAGGAGATGTACCCTATTTGACATAATTTATTCTTATGATACAAAATTAGATGTCTCGACTACGCTCGACATGACGAATGCTCACAACTCGTAACTCACAACTGGCAACTCACAACTAAGAATACCGTGGCCAAAAAGCATCCTTTATATGCCTAATATTGTATTGGTTTTCTTTATTGGCAAGAATAGAAACCACATCAAACCTGATTTCTCCTTCATACTTGTTTTGCCTGATGAAAATAGTGGCTGCCTGTGATAGTTTTCGCTGTTTTTGCCAAGTAACCGCTTCATAGGGCAGGCCAAAGTTGGCACCAGAACGTGTTTTAACCTCTACAAAAACCAAGGTATTCTCATCCAGCATAATGAGGTCTATCTCCAAATGCTTATAACGCCAGTTTCTATGTTCAAGTTTATATCCTATATGAAGTAAATGACCTAAGGCTACCTCTTCGCCTCTTGAGCCTGTGATCAGATGTGTGGCCTTTTCCATTGCTATTTTACAATCACCGTTCCCAGATAGCTCGTGAGTTCCTTCTCCATCAACTTCAGTTTCTGATATTTATCCACTAATATCTCTATGTTGGCCTCGTTATTTTCATGCTTTAATTCCTCCCGGATTACCTGCATGCTCTGTTCTACTTTACGTTTCTTGATCCTATAAAGTGCTCCCAACACAGCATTTTTGAGATTGTCTGTTTCCTGAGCCACATAAATTTTGCGTTTTTCGTCATTCCAATTCGGACTCAGATTATACGGCGAAGAAAGTAACGATATGGCCAGATCAGCAATTTCCCTGTCCTCATGGCTAATGAAATATCGCTCATCCGGCAACTCATCTTTTTCCATAAACTCCAGATATATCTGCACAATTTTTGAACTTATTGCATCCGTAAATTCTATATCCTGCAAGCCCGCAAACAGCACAAAAGCAATCGGGTAATCTTGCTCCCATTTTGCCGGTGTTTGTCCGTAATTGATGAGCAGTCGAATAATCTCCCGTTCTTGCAATGCAAGCACTTTAGAAAGGGAAGACGTCGTATCCTGTTCATCTAGAGGAGCATCTATCCGATCCCTTGGATCCATAAACAGATCGGGAGGTGGTTCATCTCCACCAAAAGATGTATTGGCCGGCTGCGCATCTACCAATTTCTGATGTTTCCTATTTGCCTGGAGCTTCAGTTTGTTCAGCTCTGCAATCAATAAGCGTTCTTCGATGTCCAGCAATCTACTGCATTCGCGAATAAATACAGAGGCTTTGATATCATCTGGAATCAGGGCAATACTATCTACCACATCATGGATCACACCAGCCCTTTTTACCGGATCATTCCCCGCATCTCTTAATAAAATATCTGTTTTATAAAAGATAAAATCTTTACTATTTTCGGCAATATACTGTTTAAAAGCAACGGCTCCATGTTTCATGGCAAATGAATCAGGATCATCTCCATCCGGAAAAAGAAGCACTTTTACATTCAGTCCTTCCTCCAAAAGCATATCCATACCGCGCAAGGATGCTTTAATACCGGCTGCATCCCCGTCGTATAAGATGGTTACATTTTTTGTATACCTGGAGATTAAGCGGATCTGCCCTGTCGTCAGCGACGTGCCCGAAGAAGCTACAACGTTTTCTACACCAGCCTGATGCATGGATAACACATCGGCATAACCTTCTACCAAGAAACAATTATCCTGCTCCGTAATAGCCTTTTTAGAGAAGAATAACCCGTATAAGACATCTGATTTGTGATATATTAAACTCTCCGGTGAATTGACGTATTTAGGGACCTTTTTATCTGTCTTTAAAGTACGACCTCCAAACCCCAATACCCTTCCGGTAAGATTATGAATGGGAAACATAACCCGTCCACGAAAACGATCATACCTTTTACCGTCATCCCTTCGAACAATAAGCCCCGTTTCTTCCAGAAAATCCTCATCAAAACCCGCAGTAGTTGCCTGACCATATAACGCTTCCCACGCTTCCGGAGAATAACCCAACTCAAACTTTTTGATAATGTCATCCCGGTATCCGCGTTCCCTAAAATAACTCAGCCCTATCGCCCTACCGTCTTCGTTATCCCATAACTGCTCCCTAAAGAACTTGGCCGCCCAGTTCGTAACGATCAACAGACTTTCCCGTTTATCATTAGCGGCTAACTGTTCGGGCGACTGCTCAATCTCTTCCACCTCAATATTATATTTCTGGGCAATATAACGAAGGGCTTCTGGGTAGGAGTACTTTTCATGTTCCATCACAAATCGCACGGAATCACCTCCGGCGCCGCAACCAAAGCATTTATAAATCCCCTTGTTTACAGAAACATGGAAAGAGGGTGTCTTCTCATTATGAAACGGACAAACACCGATTAAGCTGGTACCGCGTTTTTTAAGATCGACGAAGTCGCCCACGACTTCTTCAATCCGCGCAGCATCCAGTATTTTCCCAATTGTTTCCTGCTTAATCATACTTGTAAAGATAGTAATTTTAGTTGTTGGTTGCCAGTAACGTTCGTCATCTCGACCGGAGTGGAGCACGTCATCTCGACCGGAGTGGAGAGATCTAATTCCCCTTAGATATCTCGATTCCGCTACGCTGCACTCGACATGACGGTAGCCTAACACAGATAGGGTAACTCTTACTCGCGCAAGTTTAAGGGTAAAGCCCTGTGCGAAAGTCTAACTTGTGCCTTATTGTTGCGCTATTTTGTCAATGTAAAGAACCTCTTACAGCATCTAGAAGTTAAAACTTCCAGCTATTTATTTGGCTAAAGTTAACCCAGCAAAACGCTCTCCCCTTAAACTTAAGCCAAGGTACGCACCAGAATCCGTTGGTGACTGATCTCTCCGCTCCATTTCATTCCGGTCGAGATGATGGCTTGGTTGTGCTGGTTACTCGTTACGGATTACTCGTTACCCTTTATTGATCCCAAGCTCATTGGTAAACTTAATACCAAACACATCCGAGCCTGATTCTACTTCGAAAATGTTAAGGTCAAAATAAGGAATAGCCGCAATTAAGTGATCGAAAATATCGGCCATGATATACTCGTATTCCACCCATTTGGTGGTATTGGTAAAAGCATATAGCTCGAGGGGCAAGCCGTTTTCAGAGGGAGCCAATTGCCGTACCATCAATGTCATATCCTTGTGAAGCCCGGGATGATTATTTAAATACCAATCGACATATTTTCGGTAAAGGCCAAAATTAGTAAAGTTTCTACCGTTTAATGCCAAGCTTCGGTCGGCTCCTATTTTTTCATTATGCTTTTTAATCTCCTCACCGCGGTTAGCGATGTATTCTCTGATCCCCTGTATCTTTTGAAAGCGAGGTAATTCTTCGTCACCGACAAAGCGGATACTTGCCTGCTTAATGATAATAGCCCGTTTAATTCTCCGTCCGCCCGAATTCTGCATACCGCGCCAGTTTTGAAAGGAATCGGAGATGAGGGTATAGGTTGGGATGGTGGTAATGGTTTTATCAAAGTTACGCACTTTAACAGTAGTCAGGTTAATTTCCTCCACATCACCGTCAGCACCATATTTCGGCATGGTAATCCAATCTCCGATACGCACCATATCGTTGGTAGTTACCTGTATGCTTGCCACAAAGCCCATAATAGTATCTTTAAACATCAAAAGCAATACGGCAGAAGCGGCACCCATGGCCGTAAAAAAAACGACCGGCGATTTTCCCGTAATTGTAGAGAATATAGCAACCGCTCCAAATAGAAAGAAAACCATCCGGATCACCTGTAAATAGCTTTCCATAGGCTTTGCATAAAAGGCCGGCTTCTCTCGCAATACATCCGCACCCGATCGTATCATGGCCATGATAATCGAGATGATCATAAACACCATATAGATCTCCATCAGCTTGTCGAGTGGACCTATCAGCTTAGGAAAATCATCAAACACGACGGGGATAGCATTCTTGATGAGGCTAAAGGGTGCTATCAAGGCTAAATAATGAGGAAATCTGTTCTTCAATAAATAATCAAAAAAACGCAAACCCGTTGTGCTGGCTAACTTGTCAAATACGATCTTGAGCACTCTTCTTACTGTATACTGCACTAGATAGACCAATAGCACCAGCACCGCCAATAATACGAACACATTCACATAGGAGGCAATTGCCTTATTTACGCCCAGCTCAATGAGTTTATCGTAGGTAAAACGGCTAATAAAATTAGATGATTTTTCGATACTTGTTTCAAAGTTTTCCATGGCCATATACTAGGCATCCCTATGGAATGCTCGTTTAAGATATAAATTAGCTGATAAAATTTTCAGAAGAAGGTGTCTAAAAAGCCCATTGCCGTCATATCGAGTGTAGCGTAGCGAAATCGAGATATCTGTTAATGAATCACGGGTTCTCCGCTCCATTTCATTCCGGTCGAAATGACAACTTTTTAGACCCCTTCTTTATAGAAGTAAACAAAGATACCATTCTTATGCTAGTTTCCTAACCGCTTTAAAGCGATATAAGCCATTAATCCGGTACTCAGCGCAAGCGCCTGTTCATCAATATCAAAATGGGGAGTATGTACCGATGCCGTAATCCCACGCGCTTCATTCCGTGTTCCTAAACGATAGAAACAAGCGTCTATCACCTGAGAATAAAAGGCAAAATCTTCTCCGGCCATCCAGAGATCTAAGTCTAATACATTCTCTTTCCCCAGATAGTCTTCTGCATAGCTTCTCACTTCTGCGGTAAGGGCTTCATTATTGACCAGAAAGGGATAACCGTGGCCGATTTCAAAATCACAAGAACCTCCCATACTTTCCGCAATACCTTCGGCCATTTTTTTCATTTTCTGATGGGCTTCCTTGCGCCAGTCTTCATCAAACGTCCTAAAGGTTCCTTCCAACTTCACTTCATTCGGGATCACGTTGGTTGCACCTTCGGCTATAATCTTCCCGAAGGACAAAACGGTGGGCATTTTAGGATCTGCTACCCTGCTTACAATTTGCTGTAATGCCGTTATAATATGTGCGGTAATAACAATTGGATCGATATTCTGTTGTGGTTGTGCACCATGTCCACCCTTTCCTTTTACCGTCATGTACAATTCATCTGTAGATGCCATGTATTTGCCAGACCGGAACCCAACCTTCCCCGCATCAATAAGAGGCATCACATGTTGACCAATAATCGCCTGCGGCTTCGGATTTTCCAGAGCGCCCTCTTTAATCATAATACTGGCGCCGCCCGGCAGCTTCTCTTCGCCCGGTTGAAAAAGCAATTTCACCGTGCCTGAAAATTCGCTTTTTAGACTAACAAGGATTTTAGCAGTACCCAATAAAGAAGAGGTATGCACATCATGCCCACATGCATGCATGACACCCTTATTTTTAGATCCGTAGGTTCGGCCATCCACTTCCTGAATAGGTAATGCATCTATATCGGCACGTAAAGCAACGATATGGTCTCCTGCCTTATCTCCCTTTATCAGTGCCAAAATTCCTGTGCCTGCCATTTCTTGCCATGAGATACCCAACTCATTGAGTTTCTCTTTGATATAGGCAGACGTATTATACTCCTGAAATGAAAGTTCTGGTTGAGCATGGATATGCCTGCGTGTAGCTACAGTATCAGCGAAAATAGATTGAGCAAGTTGATGGACAGCTTCTTTTAACATAAGGCCTTAGTATTCAATTTGAATGGTTTCTGTAAAAATAAAGACGGTATTAAAGTCTCTTTTAAGCTGATTGGTTAATGCTTGCGCCTGGCTTCTATTGGTAAAATCACCCACTTTTACACGATAATTGGGCTGTTCATAACTAAGATACGTGTTAATATCTTTATAGATTTGTTTAAATCGTGCCTGTGCGCTATAAGCCTCGGTTCTGTTTGAGCCTGAAAAAATCTGGACACGATACCCTCTACCGGTTACCTTACGACCTGTTTTAATCGGCACACCAGGTTTATTGGCCTCCGCTGCACCCGAAAGGTTTGCATTACTTGTTATCAGTGTTCGCTCTTTTTGTAAGCGTTCTATCAGCGGACTTTTATGTTCTTCAATAACGCCCTTACCATCTTGTGCATATGCTGAAGCAAAACCTACTAAACTGAAAATACCGATTAAAAGAAAATGTTTTTTCATAGTTGTGCGTTGTGCGTTGTTAGTTATGAGTACAAAAAATACGCGCAACTCACAACTAACAACTCGTAACTTCTAAACTTGCCCTATACCATGACAATTCTTGTATTTTTTTCCGCTTCCGCAGGGACATGGATCATTTCTTCCAATTTTATTATCGTTTCTTATGGGCTGTGTTTTTTGGATTTCCCGTGTGTCTTCCATCGGCATGCCTCCACCCGAAGTAGCCGAGGCCAGTTCTGGTTTCGAAACTTTTACCCTGGCTTCCTGAACAGGCATAGGCCGTGCTTCACGTACCTCTTGTGGCTGCTGTTGTGGTATTTCACCTTTAAACAAGAAAGACACAATATCCTTATTCATCGTAACCAACATCTGTTTAAACAGATTAAAGGCTTCCATTTTATAAATAATAATGGGATCCTTTTGCTCGTAAACAGCATTCTGTACAGACTGCTTCAAGTCATCCATCTCACGCAAATGTTCTTTCCAGGCTTCATCTATCAATGAAAGCACAACACCTTTTTCAAAAGATTTGAACACCTCTTTACCGTTACTATCTACGGCTTTCTTCAAGTTTGCCGCCACCTGTAGCCCTCTCAAACCATCTGTAAAAGGCACTACAATATTTTCTATCTGTTCGCCACGCGTAGCAAACACATCTTTTAAAACAGGAAACGTTTGTTGTGCGATGTGCTCCGATTTGCGGTGATAGAAATCTATTACACGCGTAAATAAGGTTTCTGTTAAAGCAGCGATATTACCATTTGAAAATTGCTGTGTATCTAAATCCGGATCAACGGTGAATATGCGGATAAATTCAAGCTGAAAATCTTCATAGGTTCCGGCTTCTTTATATTCCGTTACGACATCTTCAACCACATCGTAAATCGTATTATTCAGGTCGACATCCAAACGCTCTCCAAAGAGGGCATTTTTACGCTTTGCATAAATAACCGTCCGCTGAGAGTTCATCACATCATCATACTCCAGCAAACGCTTCCGTATTCCAAAGTTATTCTCTTCTACTTTTTTCTGCGCACGTTCAATGGATTTAGTAATCATGGAATGTTGGATCACTTCGCCCTCTTCAATTCCCATACGCACCATGATATTCGAAATTCTCTCCGAACCGAAGAGACGCATTAAATTATCTTCCAGGGATACAAAGAATTGTGAAGAACCAGGGTCTCCCTGACGTCCGGCACGTCCACGTAACTGACGGTCTACACGACGTGACTCATGGCGTTCAGTACCTACAATAGCCAAACCTCCTGAATTCTTCACGCCTGCGCCCAATTTAATATCCGTACCACGACCCGCCATATTGGTCGCAATCGTCACGGTACCTGCTTGTCCGGCTTCCGCTACAATATCTGCCTCGCGCTGGTGTAACTTAGCATTTAGCACATTATGTTTGATTCCGCGCAATTTCAACATCCTACTTAACAGTTCGGAGATCTCGACCGAAGTAGTACCCACCAAAACCGGCCGGCCAGCCTCTGTCAACTTTTGAATTTCTTCCGCAACTGCATTGTATTTCTCCCTCGCCGTACGATATACCAAATCCTGGCGATCATCCCGCGTAATCGGAATATTCGTTGGAATCTCTACTACATCGAGTTTATAGATTTGCCACAACTCTCCAGCCTCTGTGACCGCAGTACCGGTCATACCCGCCAGCTTATGATACATTCTGAAGTAGTTCTGTAAAGTAATTGTTGCGTACGTTTGTGTGGCATCTTCTACCTTCACATTCTCTTTCGCTTCAATCGCTTGGTGCAATCCGTCAGAATAACGCCTACCTTCCATAATACGTCCGGTTTGCTCATCCACGATTTTTACCTTGCTTTCTTCAATAATATATTCTACATCCTTTTCAAAAAGGGTATAGGCTTTCAGTAATTGATTGACAGAATGGATACGTTCCGATTTGATGGAAAAATCGCGCATCAACTCGTCTTTTTTATGTGCTTTCTCTTCGTTAGAGATAGCCATTTTCTCAATTTCGGCAATTTCAGACCCTACATCTGGCATCACAAAGAAATGTGGATCTTCTCCAGAAGTGGTAATCAGCTCAATACCTTTCTCGGTAAGTTCCACCTGATTGTTTTTCTCATCAATGACAAAGAACAATTCGGCATCTACCTTTGGCATATTTTTGCTTTGTTCCTGCATATAATAATTCTCGGTTTTGGTAAGCACCTGACGGTTGCTTCCTTCACTTAAGAACTTGATAAGCGCTTTACTCTTAGGCAAACCCCTATGCGCACGCAGTAAAGCCATGCCAGCACCCTCTACATCCGTATCGCCGGCAGTGATTCCTTTTTTTGCTTCATTTAGCACACCATTGATAAAGGCTTTTTGTGCATTTACCAAACGTTCAATTCTAGGTTTCAGCTCATAAAATTCATGCTCATCCCCACGCGGAATCGGTCCGGATATAATTAAAGGTGTACGCGCATCATCAATCAATACAGAGTCTACCTCATCTACCATGGCAAAATGCAATTTCCCTTGCACCAATCCTTCTGGAGATTGCGACATATTGTCTCGCAGGTAGTCAAAGCCAAATTCATTATTTGTACCAAATACAATATCAGCAGCATAAGCATTGCGCCGCGCGGCCGAATTAGGCTGATGTTTATCAATGCAGTCTACCCGTAATCCGTGGAATTCGAATAAAGGTCCATTCCATTCTGCGTCACGACGTGCCAGGTAATCATTCACTGTTACAATGTGCACCCCTTGACCAGACAAGGCATTTAAATAAGCCGGCAGGGTACCTACTAGTGTTTTACCCTCACCTGTGGCCATTTCTGCAATTTTACCCTCGTGCAGCACGATACCACCTATCAACTGTACATCATAATGCACCATATTCCAGGTAACCTGACTTCCGGCAGCAATCCAGGTATTATGCCAAAGGGCTTTATCTCCTTTTATTTCAACATTTGTTTTTATTGCAGCCAGATCACGATCAAAATCATTGGCTGTAACCTCCAATAAAGTATTTTCTGTAAACCGACGGGCTGTTTCCTTCACAACGGCGAAGGCCTCGGGAAGTATTTCCATCAATACTTCTTCCAATTTTTTATCACGTTCTTTAATCAGTTTATCTACTTTGTCATAAATAACATTTTTTTCTGCCATTTCGACCTCAGATTGCTCGGCCTCTGCCTTTAAGCTATTCACTTCTTCATCAATCGCTGCTAAATATTCAGCGATACGTTGCTTAAATGCCACTGTCTTCGCCCGTAAATCGTCATTGCTCAATGCCTCCAATTTGGCAAACTCCTCTTTGATTTTTTCTACTAGAGGGCGAATGTGTTTTATATCACGGTCAGATTTACTGCCAAAAACTTTACTTAAGAATCCTAACATGTTAAATTTTAATCTAATAATATACGCAATTTGTTTTCAACAAACGCGCCAAACTTAGATAAATTTGCCTTTATATGCAAAAAACCAAATTATGCACGTTTAAAAGCAAATTTGTCGATCTCTCCTCTGCCATTTAGAACTTGTTCTTTATAGAGGAAATACTGCTATCCGTCATATTGACATCACAATTGACAAAGTTAGTGATTTTTTAGGTAGTTAATAGTATCAAGATACTAGAAGTAATCAGTGACGAGTGATCAACAACTCACAACTGGCAACTCACAACTAATTCGCGATAACTGTCCATATCGTATTGCCGGCGTCATCGGCCACCAGCATATATCCTTTTTGCGAAAAAGAGACTCCCACTGGACGTCCATACACCTCACTACTGGCCTCATCTTTAATAAATCCAGTGAGGAAATCTTGATGTTCTCCTGTTGGCATTCCATTTTCAAAGGGCACATACACCACTTTATACCCAACAAACTGTGATCTATTCCAGGAACCGTGCTGACCAACATAAGCTCCGGGTTTAAATTTATCTGACGTGCTAAAGGCTAAACCTAAAGAAGCCGTATGTGCTCCCAAAGCAAAATCAGGAATAATAGATTCGGCCACTAGATCTTCTCTCTGACCTTTTAAACGTGGATCTGGGTGTTTCCCCCAATAAGCATAAGGCCATCCATAGAAACCATTTTCTTCCACGCTGGTAATATAGTCGGGCACAATCTGGTCACCCAACTCATCTCTTTCATTGACAGCCGTCCACAATTTCCCCGTGCTGGGTTCCCATGCTAATCCAACAGGATTTCGCAGACCTGCGGCATAGACACTTTCTCCACTTCCATCGGGATTAATCACCAACACATTTGCTCGCCGCCGTTCATTTTCCATGCCATGTTCTCCCACATTGCTACCCGAGCCCACTGTCACGTAGATTTTCGAACCATCGGCACTGGCCAATAGATTACGTGTCCAGTGGTTATTGTAGCCACCGGCAGGTAAGGAAAGAATTTTCTCTCCTTTCACTGTGATCTTACTATCCCCCTCTTTATAAGGATAACGCCAAATACCATCTGTATTTCCTACATAGAAGAAAGCATCAAGCACCAGCATACCCAGGGGTTTATTTAAATTTTCAAGAAATACCTGCTTCGTCTCTGCTATGCCATCATTGTTGGCATCACGGAGTATACTGATTCTATTCGCACCGGTTCCGGTTGTTTGTGATTCTGCCACAAAAACATCTCCATTGGGTGCCTCGTAAATCCACCTTGGATTTTGTAAGCCGTCCGCAAATTTTTCAACCCTATATCCGCTTGGTGCAATAGGCTTCGCATCCGCCGACCAGCCCACCACCTTGGATGTTTTTACCGCTGAAGGAGTGGCAGAGGGTTCTGCTAGTGTTACATTGGCGCCGTATTCACCTACCGTATCTAGTGGGATCTCTTCCGCCGGATCCTGATCGGATGAACCTCCTTTACAGGACACCGCAATTGCCATGCATAACACTCCGATACTTAACGTTTTGAATTTCATGATGTTGATGATTGGTTTTACTTTCAACAGCTTAGGAGGGAAAAATGTTTTTTTGATTGTTATAAATGATTTTTTTGTTGTCACTTTTATTCGTGTATCGTTTATTTTAAAATGCACTCATGCTATTTCGTGATTTTATCGCCAATTTATTTGTTTTCAAAGGTGCTCAAGCTTCTCCATTTCATGGAAAGGTCCTCAAGTGCCGCAAACTTAGCGAAGCGCTCTCATGAACACCATCAAGAACAAACACATGTGAATAACCGATCCGCCAACTGGCGGAGAGCTCACGAATGCCTTAAAAACAAAAACTAGTGAGTAAACTCCCGCTGTAGACAGCTGCCTAGGTAAAATATTCGACAGTCATTAACATATCTATTTCGACTGTAAACAAAATAATTGCCGGGTTGTATGCATTGCCGACTCAAAAGGTTTAGTATTCTTAACGATTTTAACCATTACACTTGCTCCTAACCATAAATGAAAAACACTTTCTGCAATAACGGTGGGATCACTGGATATCTCAAAAGAGCCCTCCTCATTTGCTGCCTTAATTGCTGTAGATAATCGTTTAATAATCTCCGCTGTGCCGGCTTTCAGAGATAACCTCATTGCCTCAGATAAATCCGACACATCAGCTCCTAATTTTACAACCAGACACTTTCCTTGACACTCGAGAAAAGCTTGTCTTTCTTGCCAACGTTCAAAAAATTTCATCACACGATTTGCCATATCCAAATTATCTTGATCTAAAATCATATCAATTTCGGCTAAATATTCTTCAAAATAGCTATCTAAAACTGCTTTTCCAAAGGAGTCTTTAGACTCAAAATAATGATAAAATGAACCTTTAGGAACATTAGCTACCTTTAAAATTTCGTTCAATCCAATGGAGGAAAATCCTTTTTGGGATATTATATCGCGACCTACAGCTAGTATATTTTCGCGAACGTTAACAACTTCAGATTTGTTTTTAGTTTTCATGTGCGCAATATAGTAAAAACAGACTAGTCTATTATAAATATCATATATATTTTAACTATAACCCGTTGTGCATTTTCAATAATGCTGATTTTTAAATTATTGATATTCCGTTGAAATATATTTTGTTGATGTGCTGAATGATTGTCATTGCTGTAATCTTGGTCAATATTCTGGTATTGAAGCCATCGAAGGATTTAGCATAATTACATCTGACCATAAACTGATCGCAAAATTGGGAAAACAAGGTTTCGATTCTTTTAATTGATTCTCTGAACAAGCTAAATCGTTTTGCAGTTAAAACAACTTACTGATTATCAGTACAATGAACAACTTATTTCTGCTTCCCATAACCTTAAATCATAATGCACAACGGGTTTTATTTATTCTTGGTAATAAGGATAATCAGTATATCCTACTTCACTTCCACCGTATAATGTACTGGTATCAAGTTCGTTCATTGGCCAACCATTGGCAATACGCTCTGGTAAATCAGGATTGGCAATAAACGGTCTGCCAAATGCTATAAGATCAGCCAAATTTGTTTTGATAAGCTTTTCCCCTTTTTCTGGTGTATAACGTCCAGCATAAATGATTTTCCCGCTGAAAGTTTCCCGTAATGCTACACGAAAAGATTTTGGTAATTCAGGAGCATTATCCCAGTCTGCTTCGGCAATCGATACATAAGCAATACCAGCCTCCTCAAGTACTTTTACCGCTTCTATATAAGTTTCATGTGGATTATCTTCCACCAAGCCGATATAAATACGATCCTGATCTGTACTGGTAAATAATGGTGTAAAACGCACTCCAAGACGTTCAGGTCCCGTTACCTTAGCGACAGCCTCTATAATCTCGCGTAAGAACCGTAACCGGTTCTGCAATGAACCGCCATATTGATCTTCTCGAGTGTTGGAGTGAGTGGAGATAAATTGATTAACGAGATAACCGTTAGCACAATGAATTTCAACACCGTCAAAACCTGCTGCTAGAGCATTGCGTGCTGCTTGCGCATAGAGCTCAACTAATTCTTTTATCTCATTAACTGTCAATTGCCTAGGCGTGGACGGATCTACCAATTCACCAATACCTGATTCCGTTTCAATGAATGCCTTCACTTTTTGCGCTTTAATGGCAGAAGGTGCTACAGGAGCTTCTTCATTGGGTTGTAGCGCTTTATGGGATACGCGACCCACATGCCAAAGTTGTGCAAAAATCACTCCTCCTTTTTCATGCACTGCATCATTAACTCTTTTCCATCCCTCAATTTGTTTTTCCGAATAAATTCCGGGTGTCCAGGAATACCCTTTTCCTCGTGGTTCGATTTGCGTGCCTTCACTGATGATAAGTCCAGCAGATGCACGTTGTTGATAGTATTTAGCCATTAAGTCGGTCGCAATGTCCCCTGGTTGATCACTTCGTTGGCGAGTCAAAGGAGGCAAAACAATACGATTTTTTAAAATATGTTTCCCCAATTTAATTTGGGTGAATAAAGAGGTGTGTTTCATGATATGAGTCATTATTTTTAAAATGTAAGATTATATTCAAACGGCTCTTAAACCCAGCATCCGTATTAGCTCATGAACGACATTGAAATGTCCCTTCAAATCCATTTATTCGTGTCGTTGTTAGTTCTTAAGGCACTCATACCACTCCGTGGTCGTTTAAATTTCTAACGCGGAAACTGGGTTAAATAAAATCTGAGAGTCGTTTGAATATTTATTTTTTAATCAATACTGTCTTAGGGTTAGTAAATAAAAGCCTTCCCTCGTGACCTTGTTCAGTACCTAAACCTGACTGTTTATGGCCTCCAAACGGAATATCTACTCCCTGCGTCTGTATCTCGTTGACCCATACCATTCCCGTCTCAAGTCGATTTGCCACATCCACAGCAGCTTGCGTATCTCGTCCCCATACCGAACCGCCGAGACCATACGGGCTGTTATTGGCACGATCTACCACATCGTCTACATCATCATACTCAATTATAGGAACAATAGGACCGAATTGCTCTTCCTGAACGATTTTAGATTGCTCAGATGGATTATCCACTACCGTAACAGGAATGAAATATCCTGGCTGATCGTCGTCTACGTCTCCTCCTAAAACAATATGTTGATTATTGGCTTTAATGTCGGCCAAAAAGGTTTTAACCTTTTCATATTGCATCTTGTTTTGCACAGGTCCCAGAACAACGTCGGCATCTAATCCATTACCAAGTTTTTGGTTTTTGGCGTAGTTAACAAATTCAGCTACAAACTCTTTACGGAAAGAGCTATGTACATAAAGACGTTTTATACCGACACACCATTGTCCCAAATTTCCCATTGCGCCCCAGAATAGTTGCGGAATAATAGTTTTCCAGTCAGCATCTGGCAATACAATGGCTGCATCATTACCCCCCATTTCCAGGGTTAAACGTTTAACTGTTGATGCAGCAGAGCGAATTACGTGCTTACCAGTTTCAGTAGAGCCGGTAAAGCTAATCTTAGCTATATCTGGATGTTCCGTTATCTGCGGTCCAAGCGCATCGCGTCCTGTTATGACAGATAGTACACCCGCCGGTAGTACAGATTGTGCAATCTGACCTGCACGTAAAACCGTAAGTGGTGTAAAAGGGGATGGTTTAACAACCATTGTATTTCCTGTTATAAGTGCCGGAGCAACTTTCCATAAAGTTAGGAGAACCGGAAAATTCCATGGAGTTATAGCTCCAACAACACCCAGCGGAGTGTGATGAAGTTCAACAATATGACTATCGTTTTCCTCTACGATTTCCACAGGAATGCGTCGTGCAGCAATTTCACGTATGTATCTGATTGCTTGATCGACCTCAGCTCCCGCTTCAGTAGCAAAAGGTTTCCCCTGTTCCAGCGTAAGTAATCTTGCAAGCTCATCGCGGTGCGCATCCAATGCATCTGCATAGGCTCTTAAGTATTGCTCACGCTCATCATAACTAAGTTTTGACCAACTTTTAAAAGCAGCTTTAGCTGCGCTAATTGCTCTGTCCAATTGCTCGGGGCTTGCTGATGGAGCTTGGGCAAAAACTTGTCCTGTTGCTGGATTTTCAACACCAAAGCTGTCGGATGTTTGGACTAACTGTCCATCTATGTTTAAGAAATAAGGACCATCAAAAATATTGGTAGTCATTTTTGTTTTTACATCTACATTCATAATGTTTTTAATTTATTCCTTTTCAAATTGCGCATATTTTGAATTGGAGATTTGTTTGTCTTTCAGTGACCATCACTACAAGTATTAGACCGGTCGTATACTATAAAGTAATGCAAATATATAAAAAAAGAATACAACCTATTATGTCTTAAAAATAATTAGCAAAATTTATTTTTTTCCATTACTATCCGCGCAAAAATAATGACTACCGGATGTTACACTTAAAGTAGTTTTTATAGGTAACAGCAGCGATCAATAACCCATCAGAAAGGTTTTCGCCAAAATACCTTCGGTTAAATTTGCAGCAATACTCATTGACATAGTTCTGTAAATATTTTCTGTTAATATTGTAGTATATATCCGGAACCAGCCATTTCGCGTTACTGATGGCAATATGTACCCAAGGAGGAGTTTGCCAATTTTTCTCTTTTGGTTTCACTTTGGGCCGATGTACAGCTACCGTTTTTTCAAGTCCTTTGTAGGATGTCGAATCATCCGGGTCAACTTCGGCTTCCAGATCTACTTCCCCGAAAACCACTACCTGTACCCTTTCGGCTTTAAGGTCATCGATCACTTGCATCTTCAGATAACGCACCTTTCTGTTCTTTCCCTTGCCCCCGCCTTTCCCTTTATCTTCGGTCAGATAAGGATGTTTTGCGTTTGCGTATCTCGTGGTTATTTTGGGAAACTCCGTTATATCGGGTACTTTCATCCACGCTTTACGGAACTTACCAACTGCCTCTAACTTGTCCACTTTTGTCATTCCGTCTTTAAACTTCTTGTCTTTGACCTCTTTTTCCTTGTTGACTTTCTCGGCTTTCCCTTTTTCCATATTTACCATTAAGCCCGATACCTTTTGTATTGGTGTTGTTATCTACTCAAAAAATCCCTCGTCAAACTCTTGTGGTGTGGCATTAAATGCAAATGGGGGAATACCATTTTTGGCGTTATTTCCGCATTGTTCATTGTTGAGCATTACCGTTACTAACAGGTTGCTTTCTATTCCCTTTGAAATGTTCAGTTGCAGTACTCCTGTAAAGTCTAACCGCTGTAAAATGCGTGAAAGTAATGATGATTGCATTGGATAAATGGCTCCAAATGGATAGCAAGCACATATCCAATTGGCTAAATTTCTAAACACTATTTTTTAAGGTGTGTGGCTGTGGGAAGCCACACAAGATTTGTGCAGAAGAATATATTTGGAGAGAAACCCAAAATAATGGGCATAAAAAAGCAGGATGATTAAATCCTTTAAACAGCGATTTCTCCCGGATACTTTTCGATGATTTTCTTGGGTATTTCCAATAACCTTACATTGGATGAAACATCAGTTTTCTTCCTCCGGCTGACAATCCATTGATGACCGCCCCAATTATCGGGCGGGATTTCTAGCTTAGTGCTGAAAGATGCGGGCTTCCCCATCAATGGTAATACGCCCCATGATGGCAACTGCTCCGTTCTTCAATGGCTCGTTTTTCTGTAGATAGAAAAGTAGCTTAAATGTTGACCTTTTCGTCTGTTCCATAACTCAAATGTTTAAAATTAAATTGCATTTAGTTATAAGGAAATATAAAAAAGGAAGCAAAACACTGAAATATAATCAGTTAAGCAATTCCATTACTTCTTTCAATCGGTAACGAATTAGTAACCTAGCTTTGTGATTTCACGACCAAAACGTATCAGACATCGAGTTCCAAATTAAGGCCTTTGTTTCATAAAGCATTGTATATAAACAGTTTTAATAGTTTTGCTTACTTTTGCTTTTTATTAATCTTTTTTCCAGAAAAAAAACAATAAAAAAATATTATCTCCAGGATTTAAATTGATTGATCAATCCATTGGTGGAAGAATCATGTGAACGTACTTCCTCTTCGTTCCTCAATTCCGGTAAAATCTGCCCTGCTAACTGTTTACCAAGCTCCACACCCCACTGATCGAAGCTAAAAATGTTCCAGATAATTCCTTGTGTAAAGATTTTGTGCTCATAAAAAGCAATCAATGTACCTAAACTACGTGGTGTTATTTTTTTAAGTAGAAAAGAATTGCTCGGTCTATTTCCTTCAAACACTTTAAAAGGCGTTAATGCAGCGATCTCTTCGTCAGATTTTCCCGCTTTCCTCAATTCAGCTTCCACCTCGTCTTCCATTTTACCATTCATCAAGGCCTCAGTCTGTGCAAAGAAATTAGAAAGCAACAAGGTATGGTGCTCACCTAGCGGATTGTGAGTCTGTGCCGGTGCAATAAAATCGCAAGGAATCATTTTGGTTCCCTGGTGTATTAATTGATAAAAAGCATGTTGACCATTGGTGCCCGGCTCTCCCCAGATAATTGGGCCGGTTTGATATTCAACAGGTGTTCCATTACGATCAACATATTTACCATTACTTTCCATATCGCCTTGCTGAAAATAAGCAGCAAAACGATGTAAGTATTGATCATAAGGTAAAATAGCCTGGGTTTCCGCATCAAAGAAATTATTATACCATATTCCCAAAAGGCCCATTATAACCGGAATATTCTCCTCCAAAGGGGTCTTCCTAAAATAATTGTCAGCAGCATGAGCGCCCGATAATAGCTCTTTAAAATGATCGAAACCTATGCTCAGGGAGATAGATAGGCCAATAGCACTCCAAAGCGAGTATCGACCACCCACCCAATCCCAGAACTCAAACATATTTTTGGGATCTATACCAAAATCCTGAACGGCCTTGGTATTAGTACTCAGGGCTGCAAAATGTTTCGCAACATCCTGCTCATTACCACCTTCCGCTAAAAACCAATTACGCGCGCTGTGTGCATTTGCCATAGTTTCCTGTGTCGTGAATGTTTTGGAAGCAATCAGGAACAACGTAGTCTCCGCATCCACTTTACGTAATACCTCGGCTATATGTGTTCCATCTACATTTGATACAAAATGTAAATTTAACCTGGTTTTATAGGGCTTCAACGCTTCTGTCACCATAACAGGCCCTAAATCCGATCCTCCTATTCCGATATTAACCACATCGGTAATAGCTTTCCCACTATAACCTTTCCAGTCGCCTGAAATCACCGCTTCACTAAATTCTTTCATATGAAGAAGCACCGCGTTTACTTCTGGCATCACATCCTTACCATCCACTAGTACCGGACTGCCACCTATATTCCGTAAAGCAGTATGTAAAACGGCCCTATTCTCCGTTTTGTTGATGGGCAAACCATTAAACATCGCTTCAATAGCTTCCTCTAATTTACATTCCCTTGCCAATTGCACCAGTAGTGCTACCGTTTGTTCGTCTACCCGATTTTTCGAATAGTCAAATAGGATGTCTTCAAATAAAAGAGAAAACTTCTCAAATCTGTTGGGATCATATGCGAATAAATCCCGAAGGTGCTTAGGCGCAATATTAATATAGTGATTACTTAAATAGCTGTAAGCTTCTGTTTCGGTAAAATTTATATTTGGTAACATAATACATCAAAATTTCTACGAAACTACCATTTTAGAAGCAAAAAGTGAAAAGCTGTTACGCTATAATTTATACGTTTTACATTAAAATAGTAAAAGTGAGAGAACAGGCTAATGAGGCCTTCAAGAACATACAGCAAATAAAGCGTAACAAATTCACTGGCTATGAATGTAAACCAAATAATTTAACACATTTTTACTTTATAAAATGTTAAAATTTCAATATCTTTATCGAAGCAACGCCTAGAAGGGAAATATTTATATTATAAAACATTAAACGGAGGCATTTACTTGTCTTATCATGCATACGAACAAGTATCAACCATCTTAAAATTTTCGAGATGACTGATGTGAACTATGAAAATATCGAACGGTATCTGTCTGGAGGCATGACAGAGAAGGAGCGTCATAACTTTGAAGTTGAGCTTGATGAGAACGAAGAGTTGGCGCAAGAACTCCATTTTTATAGGTATGTGAATCAAAGCATCACTGAATGCCTGAAAAATTCGACCGATTTTCCATTATCCAAATCCGGCAACTCTATAGCGAAAAAGAAATGGCAGATGAGTACTACTAAATGGATTGCTATTATCGCAATCCCACTGATACTGGGCGTTTTCCTTATTTGGTTCTTGGGCTCTCCAACACGGTTGACTGAAGCCTCCACAGTAAAAATGGGCACGGTCAATGCCGAAGGAATCCCAGTAGGCAATAAATATGCAGACATTATAGAAACCTTCAATGCGGGAAACTACGAAGAGGTATTGGCTTTGCTAAACGGAGCTTTGGCCGAAGAGCCGGACGACCTGTATATTAAATATTACCGAGGAGTAACTTTCTTAAATTTAAAGTACTTGGGATCTGCACGTCGCGATCTGCTGAAAGTGTATACCGAAAACAGCGCCCAAATGTATGAAGCGGCATACTATATAGCATTGAGCTATACGGAAGAAGATGATGATTATACCGAGAGTGCTCTCAACTGGCTTGCCAAAATCCCGAAGGAATCGCCTATGTATGGCAAGGCCCAAACGCTTGCGGCCAACTTGAAATAAGTTGTAAATTAGCCAATGTGATGATTATTCATTAGTGTTCACTTAAAAAGGCATTATTCATAAGCGTTTGCTTTAACGGTATTCATGAACTCGTTACACTCGGTTCATAAGCTCCCTGCGGTCGATTAGCTAATCTATTATTACAAGAAACTTAAGCTATCTGAACTTTTAGAGATATTTCGATTCCGTTTCACTACACTCGATATGACGAGTGCTCACAACTCACAACCGACAACAAATAACTAAAAATCCCTATGTTTCATCTGCAAAGTTTGTTTTTAAAAGGCAGATGAGAGATCGATAAAATGCAATAGCATTCGTGAATAACACGCATTTTATCTAAGTTTGCATCATGACCAAAGAAAACATTCAGGATTTAAGGGATCGTGTAACTTCCCTAAGGAGGCATCTTTGACATTGATGCGAAATTAAAAGAAATCAGCCAAGAACAGGAAATCACGCTAGACGCTCATTTTTGGGACCATCCAAAAGAAGCGGAGAAGGTACTTCATTCCATCAAGGGAAAGAAAATCTGGACCGACAGTTTCGAGGAGCTTATTACAGCGATTGACGATGCCGCCGTGATGTTCGATTTTTATCAAAGTGGGGACGCCGATGAAACGGAAGCTGAAGAGCTCTATCAAGAAGCCTTAAAAAAAGTCGAGGAGCTGGAATTTAAAAATATGCTCAGCGCAGAAGAAGATCAATTGACGGCTATTCTTCAAATTACCGCTGGCGCAGGTGGAACCGAAAGTTGCGATTGGGCCGCTATGCTGATGCGTATGTATATCATGTGGGGAGAACGGAGTGGGTATAAAGTAACCGAACAGGATTCGTTAGAAGGTGATGTAACCGGTGTAAAGTCGGTCACGTTGCAATTTGACGGTAATTTTGCCTACGGTTATCTAAAAGGTGAGAATGGTGTACATCGTTTGGTACGCATTTCTCCTTTTGACTCCAATGCCAAAAGACACACCTCTTTTGCCTCGGTATACGTATATCCCTTAGTAGACGACACCATTGAAATTGACGTAAAAGATGCTGATATCGAATGGGATACTTTCCGTTCCGGTGGCGCGGGCGGTCAGAATGTGAACAAAGTAGAAACCGCTGTTCGCCTACATCATAAACCTTCGGGCATTGTCATCAAGAATCAGGAATCCCGTTCTCAATTGCAGAATAAAGATAATGCCATGCGTCTACTAAAATCACAACTTTATGAGATTGAGATGCGTAAACGCATGGAGACAACCGCCGCCATAGAGGGCAACAAGAAAAAGATTGAATGGGGCTCACAAATCAGGAACTACGTATTACATCCTTATAAATTGGTGAAAGATTTAAGAACCGGCCACGAAACATCCAATACACAGGCCGTATTGGATGGCGAAATAGATGAGTTCTTAAAATCTTATTTGATGGAATTTGGTGGAAACTAAAATTCGTTTTTCCACATCATGGATTCTACAGGTTTTGTTGTTTTGCGATTATATTTCGCATTGCCTTTTGTATGATACATGGTGTGGATATCTCCCTCTACCACAAAATAAATAAGCTGCCCAATAGGCATTCCTGCATAAACCCTAACCGGCTGCGCAACAGAAATCTCCAATGTCCACGTGTTGCAAAACCCAACATCACCCTTGCCAGCGGTGGCATGAATATCAATACCCAATCGACCGGTGCTACTCTTACCTTCCAAAAAAGGCACATGACGGTGTGTCTCTGTATACTCCAAGGTAACCCCTAAATAGAGTGTATTGGGTTCCAGCAAATAACCACTTTTCGGTATCTCAAAATGAATAATCTCATTATGCTCCTTAGCATCCAGCACTCTATTTTTATAAGTAGCTAAATATTTGCCTAAATGAACATCATAAGAGTTGGTGCCTAAACATTCTTTTTTAAAAGGCTCTATAATGATAGTGCCTTTATCAATTTCTTCTAGTATTCTTTTATCTGATAATATCATACTGGCGTTACATCAAGCTGCAAACTTACTGAATCGGAATAGAAGAAAAAAGAAAGAAGGCAAGTTGTCTTGATACTTGAAAATATCCTATCTTTGCTTACCTTTAAATCATGGCATTAGTATACCTCAAAGAGATTAACGAGCACACCCGTTTTGCTATCTGGAAAATTGAAGAATCCGCCAAAGAGCTACTTGGAGAATTGCAGTTAAATAGAAGCGAAGAAGCTTTTTTAGAGCGTCTTAACAAAGGAAAACGCACCCTGAACTGGTTGGGAACCCGTGTTCTACTACGCCGCATGCTCGATACTCCCGGATATATTGACTGTCCTTCTGATGAAAACGGAAAACCGTATCTCGTTAACTTTCCCCATAAAATCTCGTTGAGTCATTCTTTCGAATATGCAGCTGTCATGCTCAGCACCGAGCATGAAGTGGGTATCGATATGGAGTTGGTTAAGCCTAAGATTGAAATCATAGCCCATAAATTCATGAAACCGGAAGAGCTCGTGCATTTATCTGCTTCCGACTATATGGAACAACTATATGTTTGCTGGTGCGCCAAGGAAGCCGTATACAAATTGCAGGGAAAAAAAGGGGTTTCTTTTAAAGACAACATCTGGATTGACCCGTTTACGTATCACCCGGAAGGTGGGCAGATCACCGCACACCTAAGAGGCCCCTATCAGCAGGCTATTTATACTGTTTGCTACGAACGCTTTGAAGCGTTTATGCTGGGATATGTGATGGGATAAGACAGGAACAAAGTAATGGATCGCTTACAACACCTCTCCTTTGACAACCAAACCGAGTCCCAATAACGGTATCTTTTTCCATTTTTCGCCCACTTCTTTATAATAAATCCCCTTCTTAAGTATTCCTGATGGCATCGTCAGTGTCCTGTGTTTTTCATTTGGTGTATCCGCCCATTCAAAACCCAGTACAAAATCACCTTTGACAATCACACCCATATCCCGGATATCCAATTTTATTTCATCGTTCCCAACTGCATAAGTATACACTTTTTCTGTAGCCAGATTCTTACCCAGTTCTTTTCCCTTCAAAGGAAAGATCCTTAAGTAGAACTTAATCGTATCAGGATGGGTTTCATAAAGGTTTATGTACACTTCCGTTAACTTCAATGATTTCTTACCGGCGTCAAATTTTGCCCCAATACCTTCTCCCTCCGTAATAGTTGTATTGCTATTGCCCTTCTTTTTATTGAGTACTTTACCAAGGGTAATTGTTTCCTGAGCCTTCGTTTCCAAGGTAAATCCGTTCAATACGAATAGCAGACAAACTGCGCCGATAGAACTCCTCAAATCCAACCGCTTTATTAATTTTTGTAATAGTGGGCTTTTATTCATATATCCGTGAGATTGACATAATATCTTTTAACTGATCAATTTTTCTATTCTTCTCCGCATGTAATTACTGGAAAACAACTATACAGCATCATTTTCAGCGATCTAATAACTTATTCCAAATATATAATAATTCTTCTGTATAGACACTTATTTGAAGTATCAACGAAATGAATTTCGTTTGATACGATGAGCTATCTGCGGTCGTTGAGCCATAGAACTTACTTGTCTTCAGATACGTAGATCGGTTTTCGAAAAAACACAACTATACCATTTTCGAATTTACTCAGTTGATAATTGACGATGTTATAACCGGCTCTTCTCCTCCGTATTACTTTTTTCCAGTTCTTTTAGACTAAAGGCTTTTCCAACGTCAAAGTTATACGTAAGCGATAAGGTCAACAATCTCGTTTGATCCGTTTGCTTCAATCGAAGCTCCGATCCGTTAAAATAGCTGGACGCTTTTATCTTATGCGTAAAAAACACGTCACTCACAGCCGCTTTTACCAGCCATTTATTTTGCAGGATTTTTCTTTGAATACCAATATCTACACTCGCCAGATCGCGGATCAGGATATTGCCTTGTAATATCCGAGGGGCATAAAAGGCATTCAGATTCATGCTGAAAGAATAGGGCAACGAAATCTCATGACTACTTTGAAACAAAAAGGAGCTTTGAGAAAGGTCAAACTCGGGCGCTTGTGATTTGGTATGGTTCAGCAGCAAAGTATTACTCGTACTCCACCATTTTGCAATAGAAACAGGAGCACTCAGTGTGATGGTATAAACTTGTTCCAAACCGGTATTCTTGCGTAATATCCTAGCAAGCGATTGCGTTGAATCACTCTCAATCACCTGATTGATGACATCTTTCGTACGGTTATAACCAAAGGAAACATAGTAACGCTTCTTGTATAGATAGCCGATTTCATATGCATTTGTAAACTGTGGGTTCAATAAGGGATTACCTACTTCCATGGAATAGTTATCTATATAATATTCAAAAGGATTTAGCTGACTATAGGAAGGGCGGGTAATTCGCTTATTATAAGATAAATTCAATGTGTGATTTTCAGCAGTATCCAGATGACGCTGCAGGAAAACAGTAGGGAACAGATTAAAGTAATTTCGTTTAATCGTGGTGTCTTGTTGATCTCCAAGAAGCGCTCCATCAATGTTGCTGTTCTCTCCCCTTAAGCCTACTTTGAAATCTGTCTGTAAAAACCTGCCATTTAGATTTATAAATCCGGCGGCTATATGTTCCCTATAATTGTAATCAAATGCGTTTGCCCCGTAAAGCGTCTCATCATCAAGAAAGATATCATATGAGTTTTTTGTGCCGATATCAGTGGCCGTCATTTTACCTCCAAAAGTCAATTCAAGTGTCGAATTAAATTTCTTGTTATAATTTGCGCCAACGGTAAAAATTTTCGAAATGCTTGGAAAAAAGAAATTGAAAGATGTATCACTTAAGAGATTACCTGCCGCATCAAAATTCTCACTGATGCTGCCACTGTTGGCTACCCTATCTCGATAGGTATAATCGGAGAGGATTGTCAGTTTCGAACCCAAGGTATCGGTGGTTAAACTATAATTTATGCCCACGTTCGAGTGACTTAAGGATGATTGATTAGGAAATGTTCCAACAGACCGCACATTATCCGATGCATCTGGATAGAAAATATTGGCCAATGAGTGATTAAGACCGCTATATTTTCCAAACTGCCCGTTATAGTCAATTCCTAAATATTGCTTATCACTGATTTCATAAGTGGAAGAAAACCGGATGTTATGACCTCGCGCTCTACTGACCGAACTGTTCGTTGAAAAATATTCCCCATCGTTGGGATACCCCCGCTCCTGTTCAAGATCCTGAAAATCTTTTGCACGCGAATAGGTATAACCTAAGGACATACCGAGCTTATCTTTTTTATAATTCAGTTTTGCGCTCGGACGGTAAGCAGGATATTTGCCCAATCCTTGGATATAGTCGGCAGATACATAACCATTCATCCCTTCTTGAGCATTCTTTTTTAAGACGATATTGATAATTCCACCCGCACCTTCTGCATCATACTCCGCAGGTGGATGTGCCATTACTTCTAAAGAGGCTACTTCATCAGCTTTCAGGTTTTGCAAATACTCTTTCAACTCATCGCCGCTTAAATTCAGCGGCTTACCATTCACCATAATGCGCGTTCCCGCTACACCGTTGATCGAGATACTACCGTTATTAACGAACACACCAGGTGCCATTCTAAATAAGTCGAATGAGGTTTTTCCGGCAAAAGCAGCATTATCATTCACATTCATGATCAATCGATCCATCTTCCGCTCAATAACATCTTTCTTTGCGGTGACCGTTACTTCACCCAAAGCCGTTGCATCAGGCGCTAATATGATTGTATGGAGGTCAAGGTTTTCTTGAACGAGATGGATCTGCTTCTCATAGGGCAGATATCCAATCATCGTGATTTTTATTTGATAATGACCGGCAGAAATACCCTCTAACTTGAAAGAACCATTTTCTTCCGTCATACCTCCCTTGATAAACTGATTATTAGTAGCGGAAAACAAACTAACCGATGCAAAGGCTAAAGGTTCATTCTGCTCGTCATGGACAATGCCATTTACCATATTGGGATTTTGGGCAAAGGCTGTCTTTAAAATGGAAACTAGTGCGATAAAAAATGAAAATAAGGTTATCGTAAAGGTACGGTTCAAATTCATGCGCCTAAGATACAAGACAGCCCACTATTGTCAAAATATTTTACACGGACACCTGTTTTCGCTCCATATAAAACCTGTAGTGCACGTAAATATTCAAAGAGCGAGAACAACTATTTTACCGCCATAAGGGGCTGGCGCTGAAATCCTATCGGGTAGCGAAGATGTCGCAATAAATATGAAGATCCGAATAACCATAGCGATTTACTGAGTATAGAAGGATATATGGTAGATTTATGACAGCAGCCAAACCAAGCTAAATAATAAAAAGCCTTATCTTTGCAGGCACAAATTTCCGACGGCACGCAGACAAGATGAATAAAAATGTATTTTTCCAGGATTGGGGTAAAGTAGATTACCAAGAGGCTTGGGATAGACAGGAAGCTATTTTTGCACAGGTTGTGCAACAGAAAGCCGATAATCGCCTAAATGGAACAACAGATCCTACAGACAATTATTTAGTTTTTGTGGAACACCCGCACGTCTACACCTTGGGCAAAAGTGGAAAGCCCGAGAATCTCCTGTTGGATGAACAAGGATTACTGGATAAACAGGCAACCTATTATAAAATCAACCGGGGAGGCGATATCACCTATCATGGCCCCGGACAACTGGTAGGCTATCCCATTCTGGACCTCGACAATTTTTTTACTGATATCCATTTATATATGCGCACCATTGAAGAGGCTGTTATCCGTACCCTAGCAGACTATGGTATAGCAGCGGGGCGTTATCCAGGATATACCGGTGTTTGGTTGGATCCAGACAATGAAAAAGCCAGAAAAATATGTGCCATCGGTGTACGTGCCAGCAGATGGGTAACCATGCATGGCTTTGCCTTTAACGTTAATACGGACCTCTCCTATTTCGGCAATATCGTTCCTTGCGGTATTGAAGATAAAGATGTCACCTCTTTACAGCGGGAACTCGGCCACGAAATGGATATGAACGAAGTGAAGGAAAAACTCAAGAAACACTTTGCAGACCTGTTCGGCATAGAGTTGCTAAACAGTCCCACAGTATACACTGTCGGAAACCTCTCCAAATAGCATATTCTTGAACGTTACATATACATGTGTGGGTCGTTCCAACCGGGGCAGCGTACCAACTTCCCAAACATCCATCTGTGCGCTTCTCGGCGCGCCGATCTCGAGGAATTCCCGAAAGTATCCCAACTCTTCTTCGTAAAGTAAGACCATCAGACGGTCATCTGCCCCCTCCTCCTTAGCCCTATAATCCCATCGAAAGATCAACTTCTTTTCTTCTCTTACAACCGAACAATTGCGTGCAGGCCTACAAGGGCCTTTGCTCACCAATACTTTGGCAGGGTCTATATAGGGTTGCCCCTCGTCATTTACCATGACAGCATGCTTCCGTGCATGTGACTGTGCCATTTGGAAGGCACCGACCCTACTGCCTGCTGGTGCAGCTTTGGCAAAGCCCAGTTTTATCCACGGTTTTATCTGGCTCAGAAATTCAGAAACCACCTTCATTTTGGCCTGATTGAGCAATTCCAGAGGCGTGAAGGGTTTCCGTCGCTCTCCTACCGTACGTATCACATTCTGTCCGCCTAATTGATATCCTATAACGGACCCGACCTTGCCACTAAACTTTCCATTGATTCCATTTTTTGCAATCGCCATAAGTTTTCTCATTTGATACTATGCAAATTAAATAAAACTTAATCTCAAATTTATTATTAATATAGTTTAAATAGTGATTTTACAAAGGGTTGACAAGGGTTTAACAAAGGCATACCTTTGTTAAACCCTTGTCAACCCTTTATTAATCCTTTTCTTAATCTAGGTAAAAGGTAAATTTGAGATAAAATTAAGATAAACTTTGTCATAGCCAGCGCTAAGTCCGTTTCGATTAATTTACCCGATTAATCACTTCCTCGTTGCCCAGCTTTCGATCTTCCATGTTTTTGACCGATTGCCTTCCAAAATTGAATACGAAGCCTAAGGAAACCCGCTGCGTATCGTAGTAGTTGGTATAATAGTTCATGAGATTTCCGGCCACTTGCTCCGAACGGTAATACTGTCCCATAAAAATATCATTCATCGCTAGTGTGAGTTGCACCCGATCTTGCCAAAACGATCGCCGCAGCGCAAGCCTTGCAAAATTCGATCGATAATTATGAAAGCCAGCATAGCCGTCAGGCGATAGGTAATTGTAGCTGGCATCCAATGTAATGGCCGCCGGGAGTTGGAAAGTCCCCGTAAGTCCGAAATTATAGGCATAACCCTGATCGGCTACCGTTGCTTGATTTAGGATGCCGTTGTAGGTGTAGCGAAAGCCCCGCACAAAGGCATTTCCCTTCCACCAGGAGGCAAATTGATAATCGTAAGTCAAATTTGCTGCCAGCTCCGAACCATTCATGTTCATAGGAGCCGCGATGGTTACCTCTCCCTCCTGCCGGGGCAGTTGGATGACAATATCTTTTTGATGATTATAACTTAACTCTAGGAAAAGGTCTTTTACGACATCACCATTCAACGTAAGCTGCGTCGCGTAGGTAGGCCGTAAGTTTAAGTTACCTTCTATAATTAGAAAGTCGTCTACATAAGTACGGAAAGGAGCTAACTGATTGAAGGATGGCCGAACAATCGTCCGTCGATAGTTAAACATAAAATTTCTTTCGCCCCAGCGTTGCCGCAACATAACCTGGGGAAAGAAGTCAAAAAAATGGCGTTCATAAACAGTCCTTACGCCCATCACTGTCTTTTCTGTCCGTAGACCGAGTTTTGCTTCTGTGCTTCCTATCTCCTTTTGTATCCCCGCATAGGCCGCCACGACATCCTCATAGAAATCATTGAAAAACGTGTAATCGGGCAATATTTCCCATTGTCCCTGTAGAAGCTCAGACTGATACGTTTCTGTCTGATTGCGGGAAGCGCTATATTTTGCGCCTGCTTCGATCTGCCAGCCTCCCATTAACGGAAGCTCCCAGTCGTTCTGCAAAACCATTATACGGGCCTTTGCCGGATTTTCATTCCGAACGATCGGCAGGTGTGTCAATAAATCTCCCTGAGGCGAAAGCATATCCTGAAAAAGCATCTTGGTCATTGCTCGATTGCGGATAGGTGTATAGGTTGCGATCACATCCACCCGCTTGCCCAAGCTATCCAGTTTCCCTTGGTAGTTGAGACTATAGTTTTGCGTATTATAGCTGTAATAAGCATCCTGTTGTCTGCGTAAAACAGAGTCTAAAGGATTGCCTACCCCAATGCTAAAAGCGCTGTTGCCCGTCATATGGCTACCAGAGGCATTTCCACGGATGAAGTTGCTACTGAAATGCAGGTGGTGGTCTGCATGCAGGCTATATCCCACATCCACTTTCACGTTATGGATACGGTTACGATATAATTCCGTATTATCTCTTCCGATCGTCTGTACCCGATCTGGCGTCGTAAAGCTTCGGTAGCCGCCTAAATACACATTATTATCACTCCGTGAGAAACTATATTTGCCTCCCAAAGTCCACCTGTTTTGACGATAACTGAGATTAATACCCAGATTATTCCGTGCATATTCGCCCTGCGAGCCGGTGCCGGTAAGTATTCCCCTTAGACCTTCATTTATATTTTTCTTTGTATGTATATGAATGACGGCATCAACGGAGGCATCGTAACGCGCACCGGGCGTTGTGATAAACTCGATGCGATCCACCTCACTGCCATTCATGTTCGTCAGCACATCGTTCACGGTTATCCCAGGAAGTGGTACATAATCCAAGAGCACCAGTATATTCCGTTTACCATTGATCGACACCTGGCTCCCCTGCACCTGCATGAAAGGCATGGCGGCAAAGATTTCCATCACGTTGCTCGTTTGGAAAGAACTGGCACCCACATCCATTACAAAACGATCGGATTTACGTTCGAGCACCTTCCGCGAGGCCGTTATTGTCACTTCATCAAGTAGGTTTGCATCCGATTCAAGCTTGGTATCGCTCACAACCATGTCGCTGTACACATCCAAGGTTTGTAATGAACTGATGTAACCTATCATAGAAATTTCCAACATATATTTTCCCGCAGCTACTCCTTCCAACTTAAAGTCTCCTGCCTCTTCTGCCATCGTACCTTTCACCATCGTACCTACCGTCTGCCTTTTCAACACAACAGAGGCATAAGGTATCGGTAACCCTCGCTCGTCATATACGCTCCCTTGTATGGCATAGGTAGCGCCCTGTGCAAAAGCATCATCCCCAAGTAGCAAAACGCAAAAAAACAAGAAAAAAGAAAAGATGTCGCGGAACATTTGGTAAATTTTCATGCCGCTGAAGGTAGGTAAAGCAATAACGACGATTACATTCTTTATCCCAATCCTGAAAAATATTATCCCATCTGGCATCTCTTCGGAAAAATGGTTTTCGGATAAAAAAATAGCGGACTCGGATAAAAAATTACGGAAAGCATTGTATTTATTTAAATTAGCTGCTATGAAGCAACAAAAGGTCTTCCTGCATGTAGGCATATGGCTTGCGTATTTGATTTACTCCCTGGCCGACACCTATTTTAAGGAGTATCAGCGAGATTCCTGGCTCGATAATTACTATTGGGATTTTTCTTATGTGACAGTTCAGGCCATCCAATTCTATTTTTGCTACCTATGGGTTTTCCCTAAATTCATGAAGCCAGGTAAACTCCCGCAACTTATAGGCGGAATTTGCCTTTCCCTAGTGCTGTTTCAGGTGAGCCGGTATTTTCTGGAGCAATGGCTATCCTACCAATGGTTTGGCAAAACCAATTTCCGTGGGAATTTTACGCTAACCGGTATAATCCTGACCAACCTGTATTACGGCACTTGGATGATCGGTATCGCCGCTGCCATTTATGCTACGCAGCGCTATTTCGAACAGCAGCATCTAAATAGCCTGCTTCAGGAGGAAGCGACCAAAGCAGAACTTTCCTTTTTAAAAAATCAGATCAACCCCCATTTCCTTTACAATAGCCTGAATTATATTTATGCACTAGCTATTCCAGTTTCTGAGCAACTATCCGATGCGGTGCTTAAACTCTCGGACATGATGCGTTATACCTTAAAAGAGCATCCCGGCGGGTTAGTTCCACTAGCACAGGAATGGCAATATATTCAAGATTATGTGTCCTTTTTCCGCATGCGCTTTGAGCCCGGCTTTTATGTAGAATTACAGGCCGAAGGTATTAAGGAACAACGTATCCCTGCACTTTTGCTTATACCTTTCGTAGAAAATGCCTTTAAGCATGGAGCGGTGGATCACCCGGAGCGCCCCATCCGTATCCGCCTGGAAGTGAGCGATAAACGTTTAACATTTACGGTGAGCAATAAAGTCAGCGATAAACAAAAGGACCATAGCAGTGGCATTGGTATGGTGAATGTTGCTCGACGACTGCAACTGATTTATCCCGACCGGCATGAGTTGCTCATTGCTGCCAACGGAAGAACCTATAAAGCCACACTTATTATTCATTATAATTTATAGAAAATTGATAACACCCATGGAAATTCTTTTAAGCCCTAAATATGTATTAGCGTTCGGAATGAGGTCTGGCACCAATAAACTTTCTATTGTACCCTTCGGATTAAACGATTATCTTTAGCTTATGATCCGTTGTCTCGCCGTAGATGATGAAGCCTATGCCGCCGAAATCATTGCCTCTTTTATCACAAAAACACCCTCTCTTACACTCGTTGGCATACGTACCAATGCCATTGATGCACTTCATTTAGTGCAACAGGGGAAGGTGGACTTAGTATTTTTAGACATACAAATGCCTGAATTGACCGGCATTCAGTTTTTGAAGATTGCAGGTACGCAATGCAAGGTGATATTAACCACGGCTTATCCGGATTATGCTTTGGAAGGTTATGAGCTCGATGTGGTGGATTACCTCATGAAGCCGATCGCTTTTGAACGCTTTTTGCGGGCAGTACAAAAGGTACAGGCCATTACACCGGTCGCCCCTCCAGATACGGTGAACCAAAGAGATGCAATCGATATGGGCGATGCTTCTCAGATAGATTATATCTTTGTAAAGGGCGAAAACAAACACAAATTCATCAAAGTAAATTATGCAGACATCCGGTATATTGAAGGCCTCAAAAACTATGTCTCTATTTATACGACAAAGGAAAGGATCATTACGTATCAGCGCTTGGCCGACCTACAGGAAGAACTACCCAGTCCGCCTTTCTTTCGCATTCATAAATCCTATATAGTATCCCTGCATCATATTAACCGTATTGAAGGCAATAGTGTATCCATCGACGGGCAGTATTTGTCCATCAGTGAAAGTTACCGGGAAGGATTTTACCGTTGGATCAAAGGCATGAAGTAAGCTACTTTTGTCCAAACATCAAGGTATTCAGTTATAAACGCTTAGCACTCTGGCAAACTCAAAGGAATATTGGTAGCCAAGCCGCCATCTGAGGTTTCTTTGTACTTTACGTTCATATCCAAAGCTGTTTCCCACATGGTATGAACTACTGCATCTAAACTCACTTTCGCTTTATCCGGATTAGATTGCAATGCCAATTGGGAAGCCGTAATAGCTTTGATAGCGCCCATGGTATTTCGCTCGATACAGGGGATCTGCACTAAACCACCTATGGGGTCGCAGGTTAATCCTAAATGGTGTTCCATGGCAATCTCCGCAGCCATGAGCACCTGGCGTTGCGAGCCACCTAAACACTCGGTAAGTGCCGCCGCCGCCATGGCGGAAGAAACCCCAATTTCTGCCTGGCAACCACCCATCGCCGCCGATATAGTGGAGCCCTTCTTAAAGATACATCCCACCTCAGACGCTGTAGCGATAAATTGTAGGATTTTCTCTTCTCCATAACCGTCACAAAAAGTGAGGTAATATTGCAAGACGGCGGGAATGACACCTGCTGCTCCATTGGTGGGAGCCGTCACCACCCTTCCAAAAGAAGCATTTTCTTCATTAACGGCCAGAGCAAAACAGCTCACCCAATCCAAAATATATTGAAAAGAAGATCCACCTGAACGGATTGCTTCCATCCAGCTTTCATAATCCGTATAGGTACGGCCATTTAGTAATTTCTTATTTAGTTTAGCGGCCCGCCGCTCTACGTTCAATCCCCCCGGCAATATCCCAGTAGTGTGGCACCCCCTATAAATACAATCACGAATGGTATAAAATAAATTCAAAACGCCTTTATTCGTTTCGGCCTCACTTCGCCAAGCGTGTTCGTTCTCCATCACCACTTCCGAAACTTTTAAACCAGTACGCATACACCATACCAACAAATCTTTTGCATTCTGAACCGGGAAGGGTAAGTCTACGTCTGGTGTATCGCTATTTTGCTGATTCTCCTGTACAACAAAACCCCCGCCAATCGAATAATAAGTTTCTGATATAGCGGTACCATTGCGAAGTAGCGCCTGAAAAGTAACTGCATTCGGATGGAAAGGTAAACTTTCGGCTATTAAAAAGAGTAAATCATCTGTGTAGTCAAATATAATTTGCTGCTTTCCCCCCAATTGAAGTACCCCATTAGCCTTTATCATCTCAAACTTAGGTTCAATTTGATTCACATCGAAAGTGACGGGGTCATCCCCACTTAAACCAAGCAGAATAGCAACATCCGTACCATGCCCTTTCCCTGTCTTTGCCAGCGAACCGTACAACAGAATCTTAATGGTTTCAGTGATCATTAATGCACCCTTCTGTTCCAGTTGCTGGACAAATTTTTGTGCCGCCCGCCAGGGCCCTAAGGTATGTGAGCTAGAGGGCCCTACCCCGATTTTAAAAATATCAAAAATTGAAATCTGTTCCTTATTCATAAAAATTACCATACGAAGGTAATCTATATTCTTGTTATTTCATCACCGATATTTTAAGCCTCATTTGTGAACTTTTAATATTTTTAACTTAAGCAAAACATTTTGCCGGTTTTCTAAGATAATTTATCTAAGTTTGATTATTATAAGCCGAAAAAAATAAAAAAAATAAATTTTACCGATTATTTTCTAGCGCTATTCCATATTGACAAATAAACTTTAAGCAGAACATCTTTTATCACTTAAATTTAAAATCACATGGACAACTACGATTATCAAGAGTCTATCGGCTCCGGTCTTTTAGCAGGAATTGGAATTGTAGGCGGAATTATTTGCCTCGCTATTAATATTTTAGCAATTGTTGGACTTTGGAAAATGTTCGAAAAAGCCGGAAAGCCAGGCTGGGCAGCCATTATTCCCGTTTACAATGCTATCCTAATTTTGGAAATTGTAGGGAAACCTTTATGGTGGATTTTTGGACTGCTGGTTCCCTGCCTGAATATTGTTATTGGCATCTGGGTGCTCAACTTATTCATGAAAAGCTTCGGCAAGGATGTAGTGTACACTATATTGGCGATTCCTTTTCCATTTATTATCCTACCCATGATCGGCTTTGGTAGCGATCGTTATATAGGACCTACAGCGGCCGAAGCACAGGGAGGAAACCCGTTTGATCAATTCAAAAATTATAAGAATCCATTTGATCAGGATGATACACCAAAAGACCCGACCGCTTAAACAAATAAAATTTTCCATCATATTTTTGATGATCAGTAGCCAGGATATTCTTCACTGGCTACAGCATCATTTATTAACTTGCCCTTTTAAATTTATGACGGGCATTGATTGTCCAGGATGCGGGTTTCAACGGGCTTTTATTTTATTATTAAGAGGCGATTGGAGAGCCAGCATGCAATTGTACCCTCCCACTATTCCACTACTCTTGTTGGGTATCTTTTTTATCCTGAAACGTTATTACGATTTTAGAAACAGCGAAAAGCTTTCTATTGTACTATCTTGTATGGTTGGTTGTATTATTATCGCTTCTTATCTCAGGAAGCTCTGGTAGTTGGTTATTGGTTATTCGTCACTGATCACTCCTACTGCATCCCTTGTTAATATTAAATTAACATTAAAGCCGTTAATTTGACACGGTATTACTTTGCTTTCATAGCAGCAACAAAAAATGATAAAAACGGTCAGTTCTTTTTTTAGCATCATGATGCTAATGAGCTCTTTAAGCTTCCAGGGAATCGCTCAGCAACGGCAACTAGCATCTATTCGGCCATTAAACCAAAAACAGCCAGATTCCGCTCTTATTGTTCTGAAAACAATGCATGCACAGGCACGTGATAAACATGATACCCAGGCTGAAGGAATATTGCTGCAGCAAATGGGCGAGATCTGCTACAACCAGGGGCACTATGCACAGGCGCTTGATTTTTATCTGCAAGCCGATAAACTATTTGATGCAGAGCGGGACAAAGATCTGTTGGCTGCAAATATGGGTAAGATCGGTGTTCTATATTACTACAATAAACAAACAGATAAATCAAGCGCATCTTACCAGAAAGCCCTGTTACTTTATCAGCATAGCGGTAATTTAAAGGGAGAGGCGGAAGTTTTTGGTAACATTGGTCATTTATATGAAAAAAACGGGCAATACGATAGTGCCTTTTATTATCAGCAGTTAGCGTTAAAAACCTATACAAAAGCAAATTATAAACAAGGTGCCGCTAAAATTTATGAAAACCTTGGAAGTATACACGAGGATCTCGCACAATACGACTCGGCTTATGTCCATTTTAAACGCTCTTTAGAACTTTACGAAGAGGACCATAATACAATAGGCAGTATCGAAGTAGTCAATAACCTCGGTGATATCTTGCGTAAAACCGGCAAATACGAAGAAAGTTTAATCCAGTCGCACAGGGCCTTTGCCCTTGCCAAGCAAACCGGTAATATTTATCAGCTTGCAGCCAGCAGTAAAGATCTGGGAAAGACGTATGGATTGATGAACCGCATGGACAGTGCCTATCACTATGCTGAGCTTAGCCGTAAATACTCGTTGGAAATCTATTCAAAAGAAGAAGGGAATCAAACAGCCTTTTTACAGATATTATATGATATAGACAAAAAAAGCGATGAAATAGAACGCTTGAATAACATCAAGGAAATGAACCGGATTATTGCCATTGCGGTTACCACCGTGATGATCCTCGTGGTTATGCTGGGTTATGTGGTTTTTAGCAGACAACGTCTTAAAATTAAAGATCAACAAGCTTTAGCCAAACAAAAAGAGGCGCAGCACGAACTGATGCAGCTGGAGTTAAAAAATCAGCAGTTGGAAGAAGAAAGCCTTAAACAACAATTGGAAATTAAGGGCAAAGAACTATCTGGTCATACCCTCAATCTCATCAAAAATCAGCAGTTACTGGAAAATCTGCGTAGTACGCTGGAAATGATGGTAAAAGAGGATAAACGCGATCAGAAAAAACAGATGCAGCAGATTATTCTTCAGATGAATGAAAGCTTTAACCATGAACAGCATTGGAGAGAATTTATAGCAGCGTTTGAACAGGTGCATCAACGTTTTTTTGATCACTTAAAGCAATATAGCAACGAACTCACCAAGGCAGATATTCGCCTGATTACGTTGCTAAAGGTCAATTTAGATTCGGCAGACATCGCCACGTTATTAGGAATATCAACTGATAGCTTAAGGGTCTCTCGTTACAGGCTTCGCAAAAAGCTAAATATCCCTCAAGGAGACAACCTTACCGCCTTCATCCAATCACTTTAATAACGTTACAATACATCGACTTTATAGTATTCTTTACCAGGCTTAACATTTTGTTAATGTAACGGTAATGAAATGATAACGGAGCTTACGCATTAAGTTAAATAGCTAAAAAACAATAAATTATATATAAATGCTGCTTTTCGATATACGGCATTTGTAACGGTGTATCTTTTCTGTAACTCCTAAAATTTCATTTATAGACCACCGTATACACACCTTTGCAGCGTCAAACAACTATAGTATGTTGTCGCAAATCAATCTTAAAAATGAATAAATTATTACAGTTACTATTTTCCCTGCTATTTTGTACTACCATAGCAGGTGCATCCACGCTTAAGGGGCATGTGTACGATCAGCGATCTGGTGAACCCTTGGTTGGGGCAACCATTATTTTGGATAAAACAGGTAAGGCCGTCAGTACAGGGCTCGACGGTTCTTTCGAATTAAAAGATTTAGAACAGGGGCCTGTTACTATCCGTATTTCTTATATTACGTATAAGACAGCGCTGAAAGAGCTTAGTATCCTAAACGACAACAATCAGGATGTAGCTATCTATTTGGAGCCCGCAGGTAATGACTTACAGGAAGTATCGGTGACGGCAACTACCGGTGGAAATAACGAAGGGGAGGCCCGTCGGCTGGAGCGGAATGCCACACAGATTATGAACATTGTATCGGGTCGTGCCATTGAAGTATCTCCAGATTTAACGGTAGCCAATGTTATCCAACGGGTATCGGGTGTATCGGTAGAGCGTAACAGCAATGGCGATGGGCAATATGCCATATTGCGGGGTATGGATAAACGCTATAACTTTACCTTAGTCAATGGTGTTAAAATACCAAGCCCTGACAATAAATACCGTTATGTGCCGCTTGACCTTTTTCCATCCGATATGCTGGAAAGACTGGAAGTTTACAAAACCCTTACTCCCAATATGGAGGGCGATGCGATCGGCGGTGCGGTAAACATGGTGATGAAGAATGCTCCTGATCGTTTTCAGATCAATGCCAACCTATCGGGAGGCTATAGCCAGCTGTTTTTCGATCGTGATTTTATGAGTTATAATACCTCGGCCATCCAGTTTAAGTCGCCCTATGAAATCAATGGCAGAAACTACAATGCTACGCAAAGTGATTTCCCTAAGGCAACGCTTAACTATACATCGAAAGCACCCGCACCGAACCTCGTAGGGAGCCTGTCTGTAGGTCAGCGATTTTTAGACAGTAAACTAGGCGTTATTGTTGCAGGAAGTTATCAAAACACCTATAGAGGTAGTAATAGTACTTTCTACAATTCGGCCGTGAATGGTACGGATGAATATGCGGTCATCACCAGTAAAGCTTACCGCGAGTATTCCGAACAGCAAAAACGCATAGGCCTTCACGGTAAAGTGGATTACGTATTTAACCCGCGTCATAAGCTGAGCTTATACAATGTATATGTGAATATGGATAATATACAGGTACGTGATGCGGTAAATACGCCTTATAACGGCAGTTACGATCCAGAAGCAGGCAATTCAGAATTGGTTTATTCCACGCGTAGCCGTTTGACACGGCAGCAGATTTACAACAGTACCCTACATGGCGACCATAAACTGTTGGACGATAAATTAAAGGTACAATGGTCGGCCGTGTATTCATCTGCCAGAAATGCAGTGCCGGATAATACCACTATCAGCCTAAATGGTGTGCAGGAGAATTTTCAAGGTACGCGCACCTCTTTGGTAAATACGTCACCTGTAAACCATCGTTGGGAGCGTAATACCGACGACGATAAAGCGGGGTATCTCGACTTAACCTACACCGTTCCTGTTGGAAATGTAAATGTTGATTTTAGCGTAGGCGGTTTGTATCGCGACAAGCAGAGAAGCAGTTTTTTCAACAACTATACCCTAGCTCCAACGGCAGCCAATGCAGGAGACTTATATGGCGTCGATTTTCAGCAATATTCCGATCTGAATCTGGTTGTATCGAATCCTACAGGCGCGGTCAGTAATCCATTGACCTATGACGCATCCGAGAAAACAAGTGCTGGTTACGGTATGGTCAGTTTTACGCTGCATGATCTGGAAGTACTTGGCGGTGCCCGTATCGAGCATACCAACCAGGGTTATAACCTGTTATTCCCAGCAGGTGAAAACAATCCGATCGGTAGCCAGATTTATACAGATGTGCTACCGAGTTTAACCTTAAAGTATCATTTAACAACAAAAACCCAGTTACACGCCTCTTATTTCAAAGCGCTCAACCGCCCCGGATTTTATGAGATCGTGCCGGGCAAAGTGGTGAACGAGGAATACCAGGAACGGGGTAATCCAGATTTAAAGCGTGCCTTGGCAGACAACTATGACTTGCGTTACGAATTGTTTCCAGGTGCGTCTGAGCAGTTATTAGTAGGGGTATTTTACAAAAGGATCAAAGATCCTATCGAATATACCTTTCAGGCCGATGCCGTACGCGGACAGGACATCTATTACAGTCCGGGTAATTTTGGTACAGCCAAAAACTACGGTGCCGAGCTCGATTATATCAAATACTTTAACAAGATCGGGATCAAGGCGAACTATACCTACACCCATTCCCGCATCACTACGCCCAAAACCTCTAGAAGAATAGACCCAACAACCGGCGATATTGAGGCCTTTTCGGTTGACCAGTCGAGACCCCTTTATGGTCAATCAGAACACATTGCCAATTTATCTCTATTGTACAAGGATACCAACAAAGGATGGGACCTACAGTTGGCGGGTGCTTATACAGGACCGCGTATCAATACGGTTTCACAATTCCTGAATAATGATCTGTGGCAGCAAGGTTTTATCCAGATGGACGCTTCGGCCGAAAAGCGACTGAAAAAGGGAATCACCGTATTTGTGAAAGCCGGTAATATATTGAATACGCCTACCAAATTATTTATAAAAGGGACCAATCCGGAGAACCTAAAAATAAAAGAAAATATTATATCCAACAACCACACCCTTATCCGCAACGATTCTTACGGACAGACCTATCTGTTGGGTGTGAGATACAAGCTTAATTAACCTTAAACTTCACTAAAATAACAATAAAATGAAACTAACACATTTTTTTACCGGTTTAGCATTAGTAGTTGTTTCTCTTTCCAGCTGCGAAAAAGCGAATATTGATGTTGATACCAGTCCGATCGATGGATCATCAACTGGGGAAGTATTCGGCGTATGGGCAAAAGGCAGCACGCAGGTAATTGAAGGAGATATTATCATCCCTGAAGGGAAAAGTTTGACCATTGAAGAAGGAGTAACAATCTTAATGGATACCCTAGCCAAACCAGAAATTATTGTAAAAGGCAACTTGTATTCGTTGGGCACTGCCGAGAATCCGGTAAGATTTACCGTAAACGATTTCTACAAAACCGAGGCCAGGCAATTTGGTAAACTCTGGGGCGGCATCTTGGCGGCGCCTAGTTGCCAGGAACTGGTACTTGATTATACGATCCTGGAATATGGCGGAGCCACCACATCAGACGCCTCCTCATCGGTTAAGCAGGGCTTGTACAAAGCAGAGGCTGGTGAGAATCTGCCGGCACTTTGGTTCTCCAACGCGAATGGCCGGTTGGTTGTTCAGAACAGCATCATCCGTAATTTTCAGGAAGACTGCACCTATATTGAAGGCGGAAAAATAATCTTTGCCAATAATGTGTTTTATACTACCGGTGTAACCGGTGGTGAAGCCATGAACTTCAAATCAGGCTGTTTGGCAGATGTGGCTTATAACTTGGTTTACAGTGCCAACACCAATGCCTTAAAACTATCGAACACTGGCGATCGCACACCACAGGCCTACATCATTGTTTACAACAATACCATGGTGAATACCGGCTGGCGCAGACCAACAGCCAAAGGCGGTTCGGTGTGGTTAGAAAGTACCGTACGCGTTGATATGTACAATAATCTATTTGCAAATACCCGTTTCGGAGTGAAAAGAGATATCAAAAAGCCAGAAGATTCCCGTTCTAAATACAGCAATAACTGGTACTACGGTTATGATCAGACAACGGTAAACCAATTTCAGCCCAATGACGAAATTGTAGGCGGCGTAAATGACGTCATCGGAAAGACCATGAACGAGAACGACCCTAAATTTGTCAATTATCCATTAAATACCCCGGTTAATAATGCTGCATTTGATACTAATTGGGATTTTCACTTGCAAGGAAATTCTCCGGCATTAAACAAGGGAATAGTCGATTTTACCCGCCATCATAAAGAAGGTATCACAATGGCAAATGGTATCACCTATACCTCACCAGAGCCAGCTGTTTTCATAGGTGCTTACGGAACAAAACTATAACATCACTAATGTGTCTAATATAATTAATGAAGAAAATAAATAGATTTCAATTGGTAGCGATCGCCTTATGTCTAGGAATTACATCGTGTGGGCCCGCTGCTACTGCCGTTGTTACGGAAGAAGTTAAACCGGTAGTGGTTACCGAACCCGTTCAATATGATTCGGATGATCCTGCTATATGGGTGAATCCCGCTGATCCGGCAAAGAGCCTGGTAATCGGTACGGATAAGAACGCTGACGGTGCCTTATACGTGTTTGACCTGAACGGAAAGATCATTCATGACAAAGTAGTTAGCGGGCTAAAAAGGCCTAACAATGTAGATCTGGGTTATGGGTTGCTGCTGAATGGCAAACCAACCGATATAGCGATCACTACGGAACGGATGACCCATCAGCTGCGTATTTTTTCGTTGCCGGATATGAAGCCGGTAGATAAGGGAGGTATTCCTGTTTTCGAAGGAGAAACGGGAGAAGAATACCGCGACCTCATGGGTATTGCCACCTATAACGCCCCGGATGGCAAGCTATATGCGATCGTTGGCCGTAAAAACGGCCCGTTAACCGGGGGTTACCTATGGCAGTATCTGTTAACTGATGACGGTGAGGGAAATGTGCAGGCGACGCTTGTCCGTAAGTTTGGCGAATATAGTGGGAAAAAAGAAATAGAATCAATCGCAGTAGATAATGAGCTAGGCTATGTCTATTACTCCGACGAGCAAACAGGTGTTCGCCAGTACTATGCTGACCCTAAGAAAGGAAATGAACAGCTCGCTATTTTCGGCACAAGCGGCTTTAAAGAGGATCATGAAGGGATATCCATTTATAAGCTCAGCGATAGTACCGGTTATATTCTGGTATCTGATCAAGGAGCGAACCGCTTTCAGATATTCAGTCGGGAAGGAACAGCGCAACATCCATACGAACATAAACTTTTGAAGGTCGTAAACGTAGCCGCCCGTGAGAGTGATGGATCGGATATGGTAACCAGACCCTTAAATGACACCTTTAAACATGGTTTGTTCGTGGTGATGAGTACCGATAAAACCTTTCATTATTACCGATGGGAGGACATTGCAGGCAAGGATCTGAAAACCAAGTAAGACAGCTATTTATAACGGAGGGAGCTTGTGACGCTGGTCGCACCTCCCTTCGTCCCTTATCACTTCCTAACTAACTATTCACTTCTGGATGTTAAGTAGTTATAGTCCTTGATAAGCTGTTGTAGAAATTGTAGTTCATTCATTCCGTCGGGTATTTTTATCTGCATGACTTCCTGTACTTTCGTCGCCATTTTATAAACCAACATATTATTACCCGACCTATTGAAGTTATGCAATACTTCGTGTACCAAAGAAATATCGTCATCAGAAAGAGTTCCTACTTCTGTGATGATCGGCACATAATTTTCATCCTCCTGGGGTCTGAAAGCAATAGCCTCCAAAGATGTTCTGGGCTGCGTTTTAATTAAAGTTGTACCGGCAACCAGGTCTCCTATACGCTGTTTATTAGGGGATATCGCCACACAGATCAGTCCCCCAACTTGTGCTGTGATGGTAAAATCAACAAAGCGAAACAACCATCTTAAAAAATATTGTCCCAAGCTGGGCTGATAACCGTCCAGGCTAATCACTTTGATTTTAAGCACCCTTTTACCAATGCTCTGTCCGTTGAACAAGGTTTCGCATAATAAATCATAGAAAACAAATAAAATGCCATAAACAACCAGCAAGACCAGCATCGCACTTTGATCAAAGACAAGTCCAACAGAGGCTATTATAATGGAAAAGAGTATATAAATAGCTATAAAAATGGCAAAATCTATGATTCTTGCGGCAATTCTTTCGCCTACGCCTGCAACGTCATAATCGATGGTAATATTCTGTGTAGTAATTACGCTAATGTGATCCATGGAAGGTCTTTCAGTCGACTTCGATAAAAATATAAAAAAAAGAACAGTCATAAAAATAAAACAAACACCTACTTTAAATTATATTTTATTATTTTTAATGACTAATTATTAAAAAACAACCTTTTATCTGAGATCTATGCGAGAGGCCTTGTTTGTCAAACAAAACAGCAGAAAATGGGAAACCTATGAAAAGGAACCCGCTACCCATCCAGATGAAATGGCCGAAAGATTCATTGAGATTACCGATGACTTAGCGTATGCCAAAACCTTTTATTCCAAATCGAAAACAACGGCTTATCTTAACGGACTCGCTTCGAAACTTCATCAATCGCTATACACGAATAAAAAAGAGAAAAACAGCCGTTTTACGGCATTTTGGAAAACGGAATTACCCCTTATCTTTTATACTTACCGGAAGCAGCTTTTTTACTCTTTTATTTTTTTTATGGTGTTTGCCATTATTGGTGCGTTTTCGGCGGCGAAAGATGATTCCTTTGTACGTCTGATCATGGGAGATGCCTACGTGGATATGACCAATGCCAACATTGATAAAGGCGACCCCTTTGGCGTGTATAAAAATCAAGATCCCTTCATGATGTTTATCATGATTGCTTTCAATAACATCAAAGTATCCTGCTTTGCTTTTCTTTTAGGTATTTTATGTTCGGTTGGAACGGTGGTATTACTGATGTATAACGGTATTATGTTGGGTTCTTTTCAGTATTATTTTTTCAGCAAGGGTTTAGGTCTGGCTTCTGTATTGGTGATCTGGATCCATGGAACCCTGGAAATCGCTGCGATTATTTTTTCAGGCGCTGCCGGATTGATCCTGGGAAATAGCATATTATTTCCGAAAACCTACAGTCGGTTAATTTCGTTGCAGCGCGGAGCGAAAGACGGTTTGAAGATCATCGTAGGCTTAGTACCTATTTTTATTGTGGCAGCTACGCTAGAATCTTTTGTTACACGACACACGGCCATGCCCAGCTGGTTGAGTTTTTTCATATTACTCGGCTCCTTATTATTTATTATCTGGTATGTGATTATCTATCCCCATCAACTTTATAAAAAACAATCAGCATGAACCCATATAACGATCCAATAGAATTAAGAAAAGTAAGAGATTTTAGCCAGATACTGAACGATAGCTTTACTTTTATCAAGTTACACTTTAAACCGCTCTTTAAATCATTGATTTACATTTGCGGCTTTTTCTTCGTAGCAACCATCGCAGCACAGGTATTGCAACAGCTAAAAACCGTTAAACTTATTGGTTTTGCGAAGGCCTCCCAGGGTGGGGGCTTTGCTCCGGGCAGTATTTATGATTATACATTCGGCCCGGAATATTTTCTCCTTATTCTATTCACCATACTTAGTGTCAGTGCGGTATACCTCGTTACTTATTGTTACATAAAGTTATACAAAGACCAACATAACACTGCTCCCTCTTTTGAGGAAGTATGGACGTTGTTTAAGCAATACATTATCCGTTTTTTTGTGGCATCCATCTTATTATCTATATTCATGTGTATCGGTTTCGTGTTCTGTTTAATTCCGGGCTTTTATCTATTCCCAATTGTCTCACTCGCTTTACCAATTATGGTGATGGAAGATAAAGGAGTGACAGATGCTTTTTCAAGAAGTTCATCACTCTTGAAAGACCATTGGTGGAAAATATTTGGTGTGATCATCCTCTCTACTTTCATTGCTTACTTTAGCATGGGGATTTTGTCGCTTCCATCCGGTTTATTAAGTATTGGATCTGTATTTATCGAAAACTCACCGAAATTGCTTTTAGCAGGAACTATTTTTGGTTCTATTTTAACTGGATTTTCACAGATTTTCTATGCACTTCCGGCGATAACAAGTGCCTTATGTTATTTCAGCCTGAGCGAAGAAAAAGATGGTTCCAGTTTATTTGAACGCATGGGAACTTTTGGGACCAACCATAACCGTAATGATGACTGGCCCCAGGAAGAATACTAGTTTTTTAGACTATGCGAAGCGTGCTCATTTTATTCATTTTTCTCCATTTGTCTTGGACGGGTCAAGCATCCTCATTGTCTGATACCGTTTCTGTCAAAAATACCGATAGCCCTCACGTGCGCGTAGACACCGCTACTATTGCAGCGAGAAGCTTCGAAGAGAGTCGTTTAAACGACTATAAAAAAGATAGTGCATTTGACTATAGAGAAGAGGCGATACCCTTAAATTGGTGGCAGCAATTTAAGCAGTGGTTCTATCAAAAGCTGAGTAGGCTTTTTGCCAATAGGCATTCGGCAGTTGCCTTTAAATGGCTATTCATTTTAATAGGCGTGAGTGCATTGCTCTTCTTGATTTATAAACTTTCTGGCATGGACCTGGTGGGAATTTTTGGCAAAAAATCATCTTCTACTCCCGAATTATCTCTTGAGGATACAGAAAACATCCATTTCATTCACTTTGAAAAAGAAATTAAAGAGGCCATAGACGGAGGCCATTACCGACAGGCCGTAAGACTTCTATACCTGCAGAGCTTAAAAGATTTAACCGACAAACAACACATTCACTGGCAACCGGGAAAAACGAATAACATCTACCTCAGGGAACTGCATGAAAAATCATTTAAAAAGGATTTTGCCAACCTTACCGGGCAATTTGAATATATTTGGTACGGAGGATTCCCGATATATGAGGCTGATTTTGGCCCGCTTCAGCAACAGTTTATTTCTTTCAGACAACAGATCAATTAGGCGATGAAAGATTTAAAAATATACCTCATCATTGCGTTCTCATTATTGACGATCTATCTCTTGATAGAATACAATAAACCACAAGCCATTGACTGGTCGGCCACCTATGCGCGGACAGACAAAATTCCTTTTGGCGCCTACGTGTTATACCACGAGCTCCCCCAGCTTTTCAAGGCAGGTGTACGGCCTTCGCGCACGTCGATCTATGAAACACTGACACAAGAACACCGATCGAACGTTTTGATCATTGCCCCCAGTGTGGATGTTTCGGCAACAGACTACCGGGAGATGCTTTCTTTTATGAAGGAGGGTAAAGACATTTTCATTGCCAGCAATCATCTGAATATAGCTTTTTCAGACTCCTTAAAACTGGCTAAACAATCGCGAAATGTCCTGTTTACCGAAGATAGTCTTACCTTTCATTTTGTAAACCCTCTCCTCTCTCCAGCAAAAAACTATGGTTTTGAACGTGGCATCGCTTCTTTTTATTTTAGCAAATTTGACACGCTACGAGCAGTGGTGCTTGGACGAAACAGTAAGGGAGACGCCAATTTTATCCGCTACTCCTTTGGCAGGGGAAAACTCTACCTTTTAGCCTCAGCTGACTTTTTCACTAATTATGCCTTATTAAGCGATGGTGGAGCAGCTTATGCGGCTTCGGCCTTATCCTATCTCCGGCCGGAGGTACCATTGATCTATGATGAATACCAGGCCCTTGGCAGGTATGGAGCCAATGCCATCTTACGTGTAATTTTCAATAACCCTTCGCTCAAGTGGGCTTATTATATTATCTTGGGCTGTTTAGTTTTTTTCGTTGTATACGAAATGAAGCGCAGGCAACGTATCATTCCCTTAGAGGACCCGATGAAGAATACAAGCGTTGACTTCATTCAGGTGGTTAGCGGCTTATACTACCAACAACGGGATACAAAAGATATTGTCCATAAAAAGATAACCTATCTGCTGCATTTTATCCGCAGCAATTACCGACTAAAAACCGGTGATTTAAATGAGTCCTTCAGAAGGATGCTGATCAATCGTTCGGGAGTACAGGAAGAAATAATCGATTATCTGCTGAATGAGATTAAAGATATTTATAAAGGAAAGTACTTAAGCGATCACGAATTAATCGTCCTAAATAATAATATTGAACAATTTTATGAACAATCTGGAATAGTATGGAACAAGAGTTTTTCGAACAACGTACTGATTTAAGTGACTTAAATAAGGCAGTGGATGCAATTAAAGCATCTATTGGAAGCGTCATTATTGGACAGCACGAAATGATTGAGCTGTTGATTGCGGGAATTCTTGCTAACGGTCATATATTAATAGAAGGGGTACCTGGTGTTGCTAAGACGCTAACGGCCAAATTATTAGCTAAAAGCATTCAAGCCAAATTCAGTAGGATACAGTTCACACCAGACTTAATGCCCTCTGATGTACTGGGAACTTCGATTTTTAACCCCAAGCGTGTTGATTTTGAGTTTAAGCAGGGGCCTATTTTTGGCAATATCATTTTAGTAGACGAGATAAACCGTGCGCCGGCCAAGACACAATCTGCTTTATTTGAAGTCATGGAAGAGCGACAGATAACGATGGATGGCACCACTTATCCTATGGAAGAGCCTTTTATTGTGCTGGCCACCCAAAACCCCATTGAACAAGAAGGCACTTATCGTTTGCCGGAAGCACAGCTTGACCGTTTTCTATTTAAAATCGAGGTAGGATACCCATCACTGGTAGAAGAAACACAATTATTGACAAAACATCACTTATTAAGTTCGGATGAAAAACTATTGGACGTGCAGCCAATATTGAGTATCGAGCAGATCAAGCAGTTAAGAAATACGGTTAAACGCCTGCATGTAGAAGATAAGTTAATCGAATTTGTTGCCAAGATTGTTTACCAGACAAGAAATAACAAATCGCTGTTTCTGGGTGGTTCGCCCAGAGCATCTTTAGCCATCATTAACAGTGCCAAGGCCATCGCGGCGATGAACAACCGAGACTTTGTAACACCGGATGATATTACAAAGGTAACACCGTCGGTGTTGAGACATCGCGTCATACTCACACCTGAAAAAGAAATGGAAGGAGTAATACCAGACGAAGTAATCAATCAAATTATTAAAAACATCGAAATACCGAGGTAAACTTTATTAGTTGCCAGTTGAAAGTTGCCCGCAATAAGTGAATTGATACTAAAAAATGATCTATAGGCATCCGTAGCATGACAAGACAGGAATATCTTGATACTATTTAACAACGAATAAGCAACAGCACGTAATGAAGAACGAAAAAACTATAAGGCTTACGGCGAAGGGCCTCACAACTAGCAACGCGTAACACACAACTCAACATAATGAAGCGATTATTTAATCTTTTCTACACCAATCTCTTCCTTTGCAATCGCTTTTTTATAGCATGGGCTACAGTTGCCCTATTGTTTCTCTTTTCTTATTTTTTACCTTGGCTTGGTTATCTACCCGTAATTGCAGCGCTGACGGCGTTGCTTATCCTAATCATTGATATTTTTTTACTCTATGGTTCCCGAGGTTACCTAGTTGGTTCGCGTAAAGTTCCGTCAAAATTGAGCAATAGCGATCAGAATGATATCATACTAACCCATTACAACTACTACCCCTTCAGGGTGAAGCTGGGCATTATAGACGAAATACCGCATCAATTTCAACGAAGGGATGTATGGTTTCAATGCATATTGGAGGCAAAACAGCAAGGCGAAACAGTCTATCAATTACGGCCGGTTAAAAGGGGCGTATATGCTTTTGGCATGATCCGTACCTTTGTACAATCGCCTATCGGGTTCATTCAACGCAGGTTTAACTTTGAAGGAAAAGTAGATGTACCTGTTTATCCCTCATTTTTGCAGATGCGCCGTTATGAAGTAATGGCTATCTCGAATCGCTTGACAGATTATGGTTTAAAAAAAATCCGCAGATTAGGTCACAGTATGGAGTTTGAACAGATCAAAAACTATGTTCAGGGAGATGATTACCGCACCCTAAACTGGAAGGCAACCGCACGGCATAACCATTTGATGGTAAACGCTTATGTCGATGAACGATCGCAGCATCTTTACTGTGTTATTGATAAGTCCAGATCAATGAAAATGCCTTTTAACGGACTAAGTTTACTGGATTACGCCATCAACGCCAGTTTGGTTCTTTCAAATATTGCGCTGAAGAAAGAAGATAAGGCTGGCTTAATTACTGTATCTGAAAAAATGGGCAGTATCCTTCCTGCCGACCGTAGACCAACACAACTCCACTACATCATGGAGGTGCTTTATAAAGAAAAAACCAGATACCTGGAGATCAATATGGAAGCCCTTTATGCGGCTATCAGACGCAACCTCCGTCAACGGAGTTTAGTGGTACTCTTCACAAATTTCGAAAGTATCTCGGCATTAAATCGCCAACTACCTTACTTGAAGAAAATTGCCCAATTTCATATGCTGGTAGTTGTTTTCTTTGAAAATACAGAGTTAATTGCACTCAGCAAAGAAAAAGCGCTTGACTTAGAAGGGGTTTATCTAAAGACAATTGCCGAGAAGTTTGCCTATGAGAAGAAATTAATTGTGAAAGAATTATCGCGGCACGGTATCCAGTCGATCCTCACTCCGCCAGAATTGCTAACGATCAATACCATCAACAAGTATCTGGAGATAAAAGCCAAACAGGGGATTTAGCGCCCCGCAGTGGCTCTTTATATACTTCGCTTATGTACGGCGGGAAAGAGAAGGGGCTAAAAAGATTGTTGTCGACCGAAGTGGAGACATCCAGATCTCTCCGTTACGGTCGAGATGACGCATTCTCCACTCCATTTCATTCTGGTCGAAATGACGACTTTTCAGCCCCAATATGTAATATTAATTGCTTGGAAAGCCCTGTACTGAAATAGCCGTTTCATCTTCCACATAGGCCCGAATCGGATCAAAAGAAGCAATATCATTCTGTCTTAAGTCGATTTCTGCATCCGAACCAATATCAGCAGCACCAGGTGTGGTTTTTAATAATGCACCACCATCCATGAGTTCCCCCAAAACACTAATATCTGTCACACCGGTATTACGCATATTCAGCCGATAGATTTTAGTGAAATTACGAATTACTTCCATGCCCGCATCACCCATGGGTACATCTCTCAAAATCAACTGACCAAGATTTACATTTCCTGCCAAAGGACTGATATCGGTAATATTGGTGGCTGTATTGATATTAAAATACGTCAATGAAGTATACTCTTCGATGGGCGATAAATCAGACAAAGGCGTATTATTAAAGCGTAGGTATTCGATTTTACGTAAAGCAGCTATTGGGCTGATATCGGTAACCTGTGTCTCACCCAAGTTAAGCAGTGTTAAATTTACAGCCTTTTCCAACCCGGTAATATCTTTAATTTCTTCATGTCCCGTTTCACCCGTAACGTTGAGCTCAGTCAGCTCCAAAATATTTTCTTCGGTAATTTCTTTACTGGCATCAGGGTCACCGTTTGCATCTATAAGACCAAGGTTAAGCTTAACAATCCCTTTCAATACCTCATCAGGAAAATTGACAACAGGCACTTCTTCGGGTTCTTCAGGAACTTCGGGAACCTCTGGAGTAGGCTCAGGGTCATCCTTGCTACTACAGCTTGTAAAAGACGTTGCAAATCCAATCCATAAAATGGATAGCAATAAAATGGTTTGTTTTCTTTTCATGATTTCATTCATTTAGTTTATTAAAATAGCTGTTATTTTTTAGTGAAATATTTATAGAGTGGTGGGTATACCGGAGAGGCACCCTGTTCACTGGTGGTGTAGTAGTTGTCCTGATCGTCAAAGCATACTGCTTCTCCCTGCACTTCGCCAACATAGGGCAGTTGTACCGGGGTTCTGGATAACATTTGTACAGTAGACTCCCCTTCCCCTCTGGTCCAATAAAAAAGGTGTTGCCGATTCCGGATAATGGCTTTATCTCCCTGCAGATTCATCGTACTTCCCGAAGCTTCCCTAAAGGAAAAATAGCCAGCCAAATAAACAGTTGCACTACTGCTAGTACTCTGTGGATAAGGAATCACATATAAGTGAGACACCTCGTCTCTTTTAGTCGTGAGAAAGATATCATGGGTCATAGGGTCTACCAAAATAGCCTCGGCATCATGATTTCCGTCCGGATAACGGAAACTAATGGCATCTACTGCCAAACCTTCTGTGCGTACCGTTTTACCTCTATCCGCTTCCTTAAAAACGGGTTCAACAAATCGATATATGATATAATTGTTTCTCTTTTGCGCATTATCTCCCGTATTGGATATATAGACGTAGGATTCTCCTTCGATAGGTCCTGTAGAGACCGCTACGTCTTCCCAATCAGTATTTACCGTGTTTAAAATCTGATAAGTGGCCACTATTTCGGCTGTAGCCGTATCCAATAAATACAATACATTTGAATTACCGGAATCGTTATGGGTCCATAACATCCCCGGATTCTTCACACTCCATGCCAAGCCGGAGCTTTCTTCCAATTTGACTTCTCCTTTTATTTGAGGGCTGCTGACATAGTCCGTTGAAACCGGTAAAGATTCAGCAATATAATCTGTCTCGAAAGGTTGATGTTTGGTCCAGTCGTATGCTGTTGGATTCTCCTCTCCTTCTGGGATTGCCGTTCCATTATCCTTACAGGAAAGCAGGAATAACGTACTGGTTAGTATTAGTAGGAAGGAGTAAATAATTCTTTTTCGCATATTATCGTTTAAACTGTAAAATGACTAGTTACCCACTACTGGGAAAGCTCCAAAATAAGAGGCAGGTGCCGGTGCCGTGAAGGTGTCTCCTTTTGCAGTGACATAGCTATCAAACACCGGGGTGAAATTTGTGTAGGCTCCTTTAGCTGCGGGAGAGTTCGCCTGTAAATGAAAATCTGCTCCATCAGGAATAGGATCATTATTCAATCTATTTGCATAGCTAAATGCCGTCACATCAAAATTGACAAACAGTGGATCATTCTCTCTTATTGCGCCAATGATGTCTGTTGCTGGTACCGGAATGCTGGTACCGATAAGCCCTACGGAAGCACCCGTGGTTGGGTAGAAATTATCGACCACTTCTGCTACTGCACCATAATTCCAGTTATATCCAAACTCCAACCTGTTGGTATTCGGACGATCCTCTCCCGCAGGCAGACGCAAACCAAAACGGTCGTTCACGAGGATATTATTATAAGCCTTTCCATAAGCATTGGATTCGTAGTTCAGGCTGCCGCCGCGACCAGGCTCAGATCTTCGATAACCTGAGTTGATAATCGTATTATTATAAAAGTTCGTATTCAGGCTCCCTTGAGTCCCTGATTGCGTATCTGCTGATTTTAAGCCATTGGTAGCGATGTTATAGAAGAGGTTAAAAGCATAGTCGCCGCTTCCCCCTGCTTTAATGTTGACCGCTTCCCCACCGGCCTGACCTACCACTTCAAAGACATTGTATGTCATCAACGTTTTGCCACCGTTTGTACGGATAGCATCATCCAAGGTATAAGCGATGTGTGAATGATCTAAGACAAACACTCCGTCCTGACGCTCGCCATCAGGGCGACAATAGAATAACACATAACCACGATCGCCTGCCGACACTCTGCCACTACCGCCCGTAGCAGATGAAGCAAGCGCATTGCCAGCACGTACAACTCCGCCACCGTATAAGATATCAGTATACTGAATAACCAGGTCGCCCGCCGTATTCGTACCAATAATTCCTCCCCACAAACCACCATATCCGGTATTTCGCGGAGAAGCCAATGCACTTTCAGAGGCAGTGAACACCACCCTGTTATCTTCCTTACCTTCCACGTAGAGCGATCCGTATACATCAATCGTCCAAGCCTCGTTTCTCGACCCTAGGTCGAACTCTAAATGCACCCCTTCCGGAATGGTAACTGTTTTCCCTTCCGGCACCGTTAAATCGCCGGTTACCGTATACGTTTCGCCTGCTTCAAATTCTATTTGGGACATATCTCCGGAAATGCCATTTTCTGCTACAGGTGGTGGTGTTTCACCTCCATTACCATCCGGATTCGCCGGTTGCGGATTATCGCTTTTACAAGAGGCAATAGCCAATAACACTATTGACAGGATAAAAAAAAGTGTACGTTTCATTTGCAATGTATTTACGTTTAAAACTTCAATCAGGCTTCATTTAACTATTTATTGTATTTTTTCTCCATTACCCGCGGGGCCTAGACCGTGGATTTTATGGCTTAATTCCCTAGACGGTACCTAAGCCCCAAGCGATAAGATTGTCCATACAGATCCCTTCGTATATTGGCCTGCTTGGTTCCATCATCCTGATGCGGATAGGGCAAATCTAATCTGGCCAAAGGCTTATCTACGATTAATTGATAAGGCGTGTTTAATAAATTATTAGCTTTTACAAAAAGCACGATGCGTCCGATACCTTTCTCCACAGAAAGATCCATGACCGTCATTGGTCGCATGATCTGATCCGCTTCAAAATAAGGGGAAACCAGAGCAATACGTTTTCCTGTATAGTTAAACACCAACTGCACATCCCATTTATGTACCTGATCCTTGTAAAGTAGGCTCAGGTTGGCCACGTGAGCCGACTGCCCCTGTAAAGGCCTTCTCTGTTCTACGAGATTATATGCTCTGGCGCCCGCCTCCACTTCCTCATTGGTGCTGCGGGTAACTTTATTGGTTGTTACCCTCGAATGCGTATAGGTATAGTTTGCACGGATTCCGAAGCGATTAAAATACCGCGTCATATCCAATTCGGCACCGAAGTTAGATGCCTTACCAAAGTTCTGCGGCAGAATACGACCTGTACTAGGTTCACTATCTGCGTTTTCCAACTGTGGAAAACCATATTCAATAGGATCAATAATCCGTTTGTAAAAGATCCCAGCCAAAAGCTGATCCAGCAATGTGGGAAAATATTCATAGCGCAGATCAAAGCTGTGTGCAATCGTTGGGCGTAGATCGGGATTTCCCCTTTCGCTGTAGAAGGAGTCTCCCCCGCCCCGCGATCTTGTCGTTGGCACGATTTCAAAAAAACCGGGCCTACTGATTCCTTTGAAATAAGTGGCCTTTACATTGGTTTTACTATTAATCAGTTGCTTGATACTAAGAGACGGGAATAGGTTCGTATAATTTTGCTTTCCGTTGAGGTCGGTTGCATTTGACGCTGCCGAGATAGGATTGATGGCATAATCCTGCTCTGTGTGTTCCGCACGCAGCCCCACCTGCACATGCGTTTGATTCAAATGCCAATCGGTATTCAGGTAATAAGCGATAATACGTTCATGAGCATCGTATACCAAATTACTTTCATTTCCATCCCCATAGCCATTCGCCATCTGCGGAAAGGGGACATCGGCAAAGGTATCCCAATCGATACCTTTAACGGCTGGCGATAACGTGGCATTGTAACTATAATAATTGTAATAATTATCACGGGTTTTATTGCGATATACCCCCCCAAATTTAACCAGCGTTTGATCATTTAGCCATTCGGGCCGGTATTTGAAATCGAGGTAAGCCGCAAGGTCCTCATCCGTGTTCCGCTCCCAAGTACGAGTGTTACTACGCCCTGATGCAAAGTACACGGCCTCCCCCAGATACGCGTTGGTAGCTACATCGTATTCAGCCGACCGATTAAATACCCCATCATCGGGGCGGTCGTTTTTGGCATGTGCATACACCAAGTTCCAATTCGCATCAAATGCAGGTAACAGCTTGTGCTCCCCGTTTAGGTTTGCTGTGCTGATGGTTTGATAGGTATTACTGAAACGAGTGGTAAGATACGCTGGATAGCCATCATCTACTGTTAAGCCTTGCGCCTCACGTCGCACCTGATCCCTCACTCTGAACTCATTGAGCAGGTAATGCCCACCATACAGGCCCACCTTGTTTTTATTGTCAATGTCATAGGTAGCTTTTCCATGAAAAGCGATCCGTTGCTGCTGCGCACTTGTTCTTCTTTCGATGAATTCATTCAATAAAATAGGATTTCCTGCCGTATTCGCTATTCCCGGATCATAAGAATAGTAAGAAGAAGGACGATAGGAGTTCTGAAAGCTGGCGCCCAGCATAAGCCCTAATTTTTGATCCAGAAGACGATCACCGTAGGTCGCATTGGCGATCACATCCGGTAGAGGTGTCTTGTAGTGCTGCACCATATTCTGGCCTGGAAAATCACCTGGTACGGCCTCATAATTGGGTCCAAAGAGTTCGCTAGGAGAACGTTTATGTAATTGAGAGCGACTATACGTTGCAAAATCGCCATCAACGTTCATCTGGTTATATCCCAATTGAACATCGGCATCCAGTATCCTGCCCGATGCAGGCACATCTTTCATCACCATATTCACCGTTCCTCCAATGGCATCCGCCTCCATATCCGCTGATAAAGACTTGTGAACTTCCAGGCGATCCAGAAAAACGGCCGGAAAAATATCCAAGGGTACAAAACGGTTATCATTATCTGGAGAAGGGATTTTGATCCCGTTTACCAGGGTATTATTATAGCGCTTATCCATTCCCCGTACGATGGCATACTGCGGATCGCCATTGGCATTCCGTTCGATCGATAAACCAGACACCCGCTGAATCACATTCGCCACCGTAATATCCGGAGACAATTGAATCTGTTTAGCGGAAATCACGTTCATTACATTTTGCGAAGCTTTCTCTATCGCTCTGGCTTCTGCATCTGTTCCTCGGGATTGGGATTCAATCAGTACTGCTGACAACTGCTGATAGTTGGGCTTCAGCTGGTAGTTGTGCGGACTGCCATCCACTTCTACTTCTTCGCTAATTGGCGAAAAACCAACGTAAAAGATTTCAATTTTATATTTTGCGTGTTGCAGGTTAGCAAAATGATAAGATCCATCCAATCCGACAGCTGCCTGTCGGTTAATAGGTTCTTCAAGACTGCTGAGTTTTACGGTGGCTCCGATCAGCAGATCACCATCTGTTACACTGGTAACTTTTCCCTTTAAATCGTGAATTTGAGAAAAACTGCAAAAGGATATAAAGATTAATATAATTGCTGGTAAAAATTTCTTCATGTAGAAAGCCGTATTGGTTTAGTTTGTGATGGCAAATCTACTAGGTCAATATTAACTGAAATTTAATACAATATAAAAATAACTATATTTTATGGCGAATAGGTAATTATTGTGTTACACAACGAAAATTTTCCAACAAAAGAATCAATATTTTTTCAGAAAGAGATTAGTCGAGCAAAGGCAATATGCTATCCAGATAGATGCGATCATTAGACAAACGTGGCACTTTATTCTGCCCGCCTAATTTATTCCTGCTTTTCATCCATTTATAAAAGGTTGCCTGTGGCGCGAAATGGATAATCGGCTCTTTTAATGCCAGATTTTTATACCGTTTAGCATCATAATCAGAGTTCAACTCCCTTAGTTTCCTATCCAACACCTGTTTAAACACAGTGAAATCATCGGGATCCCGTTCAAACTCTATGATCCACTCATGGGCTCCGGCTTCGTTATCCTTAAAGTATACGGGGCCTGCCGTATAATCTCTCACAATGGCATTGGTAACCTTACAGGCTTCTTCCAGGCCGTTGTCGGCATTATCCACAATTAACTCCTCTCCAAACGTATTGATATATTGTTTTGTTCTTCCAGTAATCTGTATTCTATAGGGATGAAGTGTTGTAAACTTAATGGTATCCCCGATCATGTAGCGCCACAAGCCAGCATTCGTGGAAATAATCAACGCATAGTTTTTTCCCAGCTCTACCTCGTCTAGTGTGAGCGTACGTGGGCTTTCATCGTGCAGATGTTCTATCGGTAAAAACTCATAGTACACGCCATAATCCAGCATCAATAACAGGTCTTCCGAATCTGATCGATCTTGTATACCAAAATAACCCTCAGAAGCATTATAATTTTCGAGGTAATACATGTTTTCTGAAGGCACGAACTTTTTGAATTGCTCCTTATACGGTTTGAAGCTCACACCTCCGTGTAAATATAGTTCTAAGTTGGGCCAGACCTCCAATAGATTATCCTTCTGTGTAAGTTCGAGGACGCGTTTTGCCAACACCACATTCCAGGTTGGCACTCCTGATAAATTGGTCACATTTTCATGAATGACCAGGTTGGCAACCCGCTCAATTTTTTCCTCAAAGTTCGGGTTAAGAGTGGTTTCTAAATCTGGTGTTCGATACATTTCGGCCCAGAAAGGAAGATTTCGTATCAAAATAGCTGACAGATCGCCGGAGCTCGATTCGCCGTTACCCAGTTGATTGATCTTGTGGCTTCCGCCCAACACAACCCCTTTACCTGTAAACACTTTAGCATCCGGTCTGTTATGGCAATATATCGCCAGTAGATCCTTCCCCCCCTGAAAATGGCAATCTTCCAAAGCTTCTTCACTGACGGGAATAAACTTGCTTCTATCGGCTGTTGTACCGGATGATTTCGCAAACCATTTCACGTCAGATGGCCATAACAAATTCTGCTCTCCCGCGATCATCCGATCAATATAAGGTTTCAAGCTATTGTAGTCTTGAATAGGTACGCGTTCTTTAAACGTTTCCAGACTACAGATGGATTCATAATCATACTTTTTACCCCAGAAAGTTGCCTGCGCAGTAGTAATAAGGCTAAAGAACCACTCTTCCTGAACCTCATGTGGATATTTCATGAACAGCTCAATCTGGTGGATACGTTTTTTCATTATCCAATTGATAATCGAATTTACAATTGCCATTTTGCTATATCAGGTAATATGGTTTTAAGAGCTAATCTAGTAATTTTTTTCGTTATTCGTAGTTGGTTATTAGTTGTCATATCAGTTGTGAGTTGCCGGTTGCGAGTAACGTTCGTCATCTCGACCGAAGTGGAGAACGTCATCTCGACCGAAGTGGAGAGATCTAGTTCCCCTGAGATATCTCGATTCCGCTACGCTGCACTCGATATGACGACAGCAGTAACACAGACATAAACCTCACACTAATTTCTTTCTTCTCAATTCAAAGTGTCTTCCCAGATAGTATGTCCGAGCCATTTCATTGACAGCGATCTCCTCGGGTGTTCCTGTTAACATGATCTTCCCTTCAGTTAAAAGATAGGCCCTATCCGTAATGGAGAGTGTTTCCTGTACGTTGTGATCGGTGATTAAGATCCCTATATTTCTATGCTTTAATTTGTGTACAATGGTCTGAATTTCTTCTACGGCAATGGGGTCTACCCCTGCAAATGGCTCATCCAAAAGGATAAAATGCGGGTTAGCGGCCAATGCGCGAGCTATTTCGGTGCGTCGACGCTCGCCCCCCGAAAGCAAGTCTCCTCTATTCTTCCTCACCTTATGCAAGCTGAATTCATTAATCAATTCCTCCAATTTCTCCTTCCTTACCGCCTTATCTTTATGATGAATCTCCAGAACAGCCATAATATTATCTTCTACCGATAGTTTTCTAAAGACAGACGCTTCCTGTGCCAGATAGCCAATACCCTTTTGCGCGCGCCGGTACATGGGGTCCTCGGTAATATTATCGTCTTCAAGGTATACATTTCCTTCGTTTGGCTTTATCAGGCCTACAATCATATAGAAAGAAGTGGTTTTACCGGCCCCATTAGGCCCCAATAAACCTACAATCTCTCCCTGTTCAACGTGAAAGGAAACATCGTTAACGACTGTTCGTTGTTTATATTTTTTAACGAGATGTTCTGCTTTTAAAATCATGTTTGTTATTCGTTGTTCATTATTAGTTGTCAGTAATTTTCGTCATCTCGACCGGAGTGGAGAGATCCAATTAAACAAAGAGATATCTCGATTCCGCTACGCTGCACTCGATATGACGACAGCAGTAGCACAGATGAGATAACTTTTTACTTTTGAACCTTTACTCACTACGTATAACTTAAAACTTAATACCTTTTAAATTTAACTGAATGGATTTTTTATCTCTCCAAACATTTTCCTCTATACTGAAGCAAGCTGTAAAGGGTATTCCCTTATTTATTTGGGGAAGGTATTCTGCCAAACCGAAGCCAATACATTCAAAAGATTTTCCTTCTTGAGTAACGAGCATCTTCAGGTGGTTAGTTCCTACTAAACTGGCAGTTCCTACAACGTACAGATTCTTGGCTAAAAAAATGGGGGCCATATTCTCGGGCCCGAAGGGTGCAAACTGCTGTAATATCCGAAAAAATTTAGGGTTTATATCTGCTAACTTGATGGTTGCATCAATAACGATTTCGGGTTCGAGTAATTCGGGAGTGATGCTTTGCGCTACCACTTCTTCAAATTTCAACTGCAAGGCAGGTACATTTTCCGCTTTCATTGTTAAGCCTGCGGCATATTTATGTCCACCGAATTGCTCTAACAAATCGCTACATGCTGATAATGCCTCGTATAGATCAAAGCCAGCTACTGATCTGGCCGAACCGGCCACATGCCCATTTGATTTTGTTAATACGATAGTAGGTCTATAATACTTTTCAGTAAGTCTGGAGGCTACGATACCAATCACCCCTTTATGCCAATCTTCCTGATAAACCACTGTTGTCTTCCTTTTGATCAGGCTTTCGTTTGTTTGTATGATACTCAATGCCTCAGCTGTTATCCTGGCGTCAAAATCTTTACGTTGCATATTCTGCACATCAATTAGGTCACAGCTGTTTTTAGCCTCATCCAAGCTCTTCGCTATCAACAATTTAACAGCATCTTTAGCATGATCAATTCTACCAGCTGCGTTGATACGCGGACCGATTTGAAAAATCACATCCGTTAAGTTTAACACACCAACCTTAGAAGAGAGGTCTACCAAAGCTTTTAATCCAAAACTTGGGTTATTATTCAGTTTTTTTAACCCATAATAGGCCAGCACTCTATTCTCTCCTGTAATAGGCACAATATCCGACGCTATACTAACAGCCACCAAATCTAGGTATTGGTATACTTCTGCTTCATCCAGATGATTTGTCTTAGCAAAGGCCTGAATAATTTTAAAGGCGATACCGCATCCCGACAATTCTTTATATGGGTACGAGCAGTCTTCCCGCTTTGGGTCTAATACGGCTACTGCCTTTGGCAGTTGTTCCCCTGGTGTATGATGATCGCCAATAATAAAATCGATACCTTTCTCCGCCGCGTATTCGACTTTATCAATAGACTTGATACCACAGTCGAGCGCGATGATCAGGCTGTAATTATTCGCTGCGGCATAGTCAATTCCGGCGGAAGAGATGCCATACCCTTCTTTATAGCGATCAGGGATATAATAACCTATGTGGTTATAAAAGCGTTTTAAAAAACTATACAGTACCGATACCGCTGTTGTCCCATCTACGTCATAGTCTCCATAAATCAAGATGTTTTCTTTCATGCCGATAGCATGTTCAATACGCCGGATAGCCAAGTCCATATCGCGCATTAGAAAAGGATCATGTAGATGTTCAAGCGTTGGCCTGAAGAATTTACGGGCTTCCTCAAAATTGTTTACACCCCGTTGAGCGAGTATGGAAGCCAGCACACTATTGACATTAAGTGTTCTTGCCAAATCGGCAACGATATGTGTATTTACTGAATTCCTTTCTACCCACCTTTTTTGCATATACTTTATCTAATAAACGAGTCTCCTTGGTATGGGAGAGATTGATAAATACTCCTTTATGCTTTTACATTCTTTGCATATCAAAAGCGATTTATCTAAGTTTGCGCTATTCAACTGGTAAATATACGGATTTTTGTTTGCTTAGGTAGTGAGTTGAGCCGTGGAGGGTCTTGCATATTGAGCAAGCCTATGCCCAGTGTATGAATGATGAACGAATACGTTCTTTTTTACTTTTTATTTTTTACTTTTTAATTAAAAGCATGCAAGTATTTTCTTTATATGAAGGTTCATATTCTGTTGACAGCACCAAAAAATTTATCCCTTTTGATCCTGCAAAAGATGACAAAAAGGATCGAAAAGGTTCTTTATTTATTCATATCCATCCATTTTTAGTTCAAACATCGAGTGATTTGATTTTACTCGACACCGGATTAGGTTATAGAGATGAAAATGGCCAACTGATCTTACATAACAATATCAAAAAGGCCGGGTTCGAGCCGCAGGATGTAAGTCTGGTATTGATGTCTCATCTCCATCAAGATCATGCATCGGGTATGGTATGGGAAAAAGAAGGGAAGCTCCAGCTGGCCTTTCCAGAAGCCGAATATATCGTTGCGCGGGGCGAATGGGAAGCCGGTTATAGCGGAAAATCGACTTCTTATAAAACGGAGGTGTTCGATATTCTCCAACGTAGCGGCAATTTACAATTGGTAGAAGGCAGTGGATCCATCAATGCGCAAGTACGTTATGAACACAGTGGCGGTCATACCGAATTTCATCAGGTGTTTCACGTGGAAGAAAACGACACTCATTATTTCTTTGGCGGGGATGAGCTCCCGGAACCCGAGCAGTTGCTACGCAAATTTGCCGCCAAATATGATTTCGATGGTAAAAAAGCTATGCATTTAAGAGAAGAATATGGTTCAAAAGCTGCTCAGGAAGACTGGATCTGCATGTTTTATCACTCAACAGGGGCCCCTTTCGGTAAAGTAGAGGAAAAAGACGGTGGATTTAAAGTAAAGAGTGATCAGTAAACTGTAATCAGTTAACTCATCACTCTTTACCCGTCACCGTTCTAGATCAAGTGATACTGCGTAGCTACCCTAATGAGCGCAGCAGCATTTGATACTTCAAATTTCTGCATTAGATTTTTTCGGTGTGTTTCAACGGTATGTGGACTGATAAACAGCGTTTCTCCTATTTCAACAGTGGTTTTTCCTTCTGCGATACAGCGGAGAACTTCCTGTTCCCTGCGGGTAAGTTTGGGCAGCTCAAGTGGATCATCCAATACCGCTTCAAATAAAGACTTTTGTACTTCTGGGCTTAGATATACTGTTTTATTAACAACCGCTTTGATGGCATTGATAATCTCTTCGGCACTGGCATTTTTCAATACGTATCCAGTTGCACCGTTCTGAATCATCTTTGTAATCATACTCCGCTCATTATAATTACTGATGGCGATAATGTGCGTGCCTGGATATTTATGTTTTATCTGCTTACACAGATCTATCCCACTGATATCTGGCAAATTGATATCCAAGAGAATGACCTCAACCGTATCTGTTTCTAAAAAAGCAAGCGCGCTCTGTGCATCACTGCAACAGGCTTTCACCAAAACGATATCGCTATCTAACAACAGCGCCTTCATCCCTTCCAATACTACGGGATGATCATCAACTATAAGTAGTGATATGTTCTGCATCGGTATGAACGTTAAATTCTATATTTATGGTAGTGCCTATGCTTTTTTCTGATTGAATATCCAGTTTTCCATTCAAATAAGCAACTCTATTTTTAACATTATGAAGGCCAATCCCCTTTTTCACCTCCTGATCTTGCACATCGAAGCCCTGGCCATCGTCTTCTACGGTTATAAAAACTTTTTCTTCATTCTGTATGCATTGGACAAGAATGTTTTTTGCGTAGGCATGCCGAACCGCATTATGTATCAATTCCTGCAAAATACGATAAACCATGATCTGTTGATTTTTGTCGTCGTTCGGTGAAAAGCCATAGGTCTGAAGCGATATTTTGATACCCGAACGTTCCAGGTCTTCACAAAAATCACGGAGCGCTACCACCAGTCCGAAACGCAACAGGGTTTCGGGCATCATATTCCGGGCAATCCTGCGGAGTTCGTTTACAGCTGAGTCTAACTTAAAGAGAATGGTTTGGTGTTGCTGTTGTGCATCCGATGATTGCCCAAAACAAGAGTTTTTAGATAAAAGTAATTTAATATTAGAAAGCAATCCACCAAGCCCATCATGTAGATCGCTGGCCAAGCGTTTCCGTTCCTGTTCCTGTCCCTGGATCATAGCGTTAAAAAAACTGATCTGTTGCTCTTTTTTCATACGCATCACTTGCTCCTGATGTAACTGAATCTGCTGTTTTACCAAACGTTGTTTGTTACGATAGAGAAGACCACCTAAAATCAGTAAAATAAACAAACCGGACAGCGCGATAACGGTAAAGGTAAGCATGGCTTTGTTGTATTTTAATGCGGCCGATTTCAGCTGATTCTCAGCCTTTAGTTCCACAATTTCTCTTTCTTTCTTCTCATGTTCATATTTCTGCTCAATCAGGTTTAGCTCTACATTGGTTTGCTTCTTGTTAACGGTATCTGCCAATGCCACATATTCTTTGAGCAAAGTAAATGCTTTGTTTTTATTGCCCAAGGCTTCTTCCACATTCACGAGATTCTTGAGGTTGATCAGCTTATTTCTGGATAGTGCATATTTAGCGTTCTCTTCATACACTATATAAGCCATTTCTCTTGCCCTGTGATATTGCCCCTGGTCATAAAACAGGTAATACTTTCTGTTTAACAGTTCTATACGATTATAGGGTTCCTGCCTTTCTTCTGCAAAAGCCACCCCCTTGTCATAACTATGTAGTGCCGCTTGATAATCTTCTTTCACATATTGCTGAAACATACCCTGTAAAATATGGTAATTAAGCCACGGATAGGCTTGTGGGTGTTTTTCCAGCATATTAAAAGAGAAGGAAAGATGATCTTCCATTTTCTTTTGCTTCGCAGGTGAAAAATCTTCCTGATAAAGTAATGCTTTCACCATTCCAAGGTGGCTTTCTACCGCCTCAGCGTACCCATCATGGTGTGAAAAAATAGTTGCTGCTTTTTCAAAATAAGCAAAGGCCTTATCATATTGCCTGATATCACAAAAAACATGGCCTATATCATAATAGTTACTGGCCAGTAACAGCGAATCGCCTATTTTTTCCAAAATCGGGCAAGCTTTTTCAATAAGCATTTTTAAGTACTCCTCTGTATTATCTTCCCGCTGATGTATGGCCCCAATATTATGCCAAACACGCGCCAGGTAGCGCTGCGCCGTATAAGAAGTATCCGCTCTTAATAAAGAGACTGCTTTATAGAATTCGGTTTTGGCCTGCACTAAATTATAGTGTTCCATATAAACGCCGGCCACATAATAGTATCCAATGGCAATCGTTAAACTATCCTTGGTTTCTAGACTTCTGTTAAATGCATCCTGGGCGTAATTCATGGACTTCGCTGAATCTATGTAAATCCAATGATCAGATAAATCCTGTAGCGCCCTGATCTTATTCTTTGCGTTAGTGGTGCTTTTTACCACACCAAGAAGACTATCCTGATTAAACGCAAGTTTTTGCTGTGCGCTTATTTCAAAGCTCAGAGCAATACTTAGCCAAAGAATAAATAGATAGCGCATCATCATGTTATTTACAACAAAAATACCTAAACTTTAAAGTAAAAGAACAGCTTTAGCGAATATACCTGAAAACCGCTAGCAAAAAATACCCAATGGATAGGATATTATAAGACAAAATAAAACATCAATTTTGAAAAGACAATTTGCTAAACAAAATAAACAAATAACAAATCGCGATGAAGCATTTCTTTCTACTTTCAGCAGTATTCCTTTTTTTGAGCTGCGTAACGTTTCAAAAAGCATCTGCACAGTCAGGGGCGCCGTACAACACCAGTTTTGGTTTGTTTTTAGATCTTGGGAATGGTGGCACCTATGTAGGACCCCACGTTAAACATTTCTTTTCTGCAAATGATGCCGGCCAAGCCATGGTATTATTTGGGAACAGTTTAACCATTCTGGGAGTAGAATACTCCTATAACCAGGCAATACCCAACACGAAAGGATTGTTATGGAATGTTGGCATAGGTCCTCAGGTACTTTTCGGGGATGGAGACACCGGCTTTGCACTGAGACCACAAGCTGGTTTAGAGTTTAAAGTTCCGCAGGCACCCATCAGCGTGGGCTTTGATTGGCGTCCGTATTGGATTTTATCTCCAGATTCAGAGTTTGAAGCAGGTCGGTTTGGTTTGACCTTTAAGTATGTACTTTAACCTGGATTATTTGGGCTTAATAGCTTCGTTCATATAATAGTATAGTAAATCGGGAAGGTGTCTAAAAAGCCCATTGCCGTCATATCGAGTGTAGCGTAGCGAAATCGAGATATCTGTTAATGAATCAAAGATTTCTCCGCTCCATTTCATTACGGTCGAAATGACGACTTTTTAGCCCCTTTTAATTGAACTAGTTTTAGGATCAAGCCATTTATCTTCGATGGGCTCACGTACTATTTACTAGTGCTAGATTAGATCTTCTCGCCGTAAGCAAGATCGCCGGCATCTCCTAAACCAGGAACAATATAGGCTTTGCTTGTCATTTCACTATCCACCACACCTATCCATAAGCTGGCATGCGGTAAATATGCTTTAACATGCTCCAGTCCCTCCTCACTGGCTATGGCCGCGACAACATGTAATTTTTTGACTGTATACGAAGCCAAAAGCTCTTTACAGCATAATACCATGCTGCTACCTGTTGCCAACATGGGGTCTGCTATGATCACCGTCTTATCCTTCAGATCTGGAGAGGTCATATATTTTTTCTCGATTTCGAAAGCGCCGCTTTTTTTTGTTTTACGGTAAGCACCAATAAAGCCGCAATCCGCCTGATCAAAAACATTAAGCAAACCTTGATGTAAAGGAATGCCGGCTCTTACAATCGTCATCAATACCGGTTGTTCGATTAATAGCGCTGTTTCTGCTGTCCCTAGAGGCGTCTCGACTTCGGCAGGCCCATAAGCAAGTGTTTTGCTGATTTCATAAGCAAATATCTCACCCAAACGCTCCATATTGCGTCTAAAACGCATACGGTCTTGCTGAATATCTGTATTCCGCATCTCAGCGATAAAATGATTCGCTATACTATTTTCTTTGCTTAAAATGAATGCCATGTTTTATGTTGTTTTGGATCTCAGATTCCCTACATCACTTCTTCATCATAACAGCTTTTTCGTATCTTTGTTTATCTAAAATATTTATCCCGCTTAAAACATTTTTTGGCTATATATAAAAGGCTCTTTATATCTGGACTAAAATTTTGAGTCCAATTTGTTTAAAAAATCGTAACGAAATATGATTTCGACACTGTTGGCACCACATATTATATTACAGCAATTACATATATGAAATTCGAACTATCATCTACATACGTACCTACGGGAGACCAACCAGAAGCCATCAGGCAATTGGTTGCCGGAGTAAACGCAGGAGAACACTATCAGACTTTATTAGGTGTAACTGGATCTGGCAAGACTTTTACGGTTGCCAATGTGATTAAAGAAACCCAAAGGCCAACATTAATTCTAAGTCATAATAAGACGCTGGCCGCACAGTTATATGGAGAGATGAAACAGTTCTTCCCGGAGAATGCTATTAATTATTTTGTTTCCTATTACGACTATTATCAGCCTGAAGCCTATATCGCTACGTCCAATACATATATCGAAAAAGATTTACAGATTAACGACGAAATTGAGAAATTGCGTTTACGCACGACCTCTGCACTCATGTCTGGCAGACGTGATATCGTTGTGGTATCTTCCATTTCCTGCATCTATGGTATGGGAAACCCGGAAGATTTTTCCCGATCGATATTTCGTTTCGGTGTAGGTACCAGTGTTAGCAGAAATGCATTTCTGCACCGATTGGTAGAAATTTTATATGCACGTGCCACGGCCGACTTCAAACGCGGCACCTTCCGCGTAAAGGGAGATACGGTAGATATCTTTCCGGCTTATATGGATGATGCTTATCGCGTCAGTTTTTTTGGCGACGAGATAGAGGAGTTAAGCGTGATCGATCCTGTTTCGGGGAAAACAATCGAAAAGGTAGAGAACCTGGCTTTGTTTCCGGCAAACCTCTTTGTTACACCGAAAGAGAAATTCACCCAATCGATTTGGGCGATACAGGACGAACTGGTTCAGCGTAAAGAGCAGTTGGTTCATGATGGCAGGATGCTGGAAGCAAAACGTTTGGAAGAGCGTGTTAATTACGACTTGGAGATGATGCGGGAACTGGGCTACTGTAGTGGTATTGAAAATTATTCACGTTTCTTTGATGGCCGGCAGCCAGGAATGCGCCCGTTTTGTTTATTGGATTATTTTCCTGATGACTACCTTATGGTTATCGACGAGAGCCATGTAACTGTTCCGCAGATCCGGGCCATGTATGGCGGTGACCGGTCTCGAAAAATCTCCTTGGTAGAATATGGCTTTCGACTACCTGCGGCGCTGGATAACCGGCCTCTTAATTTTCAAGAATTTGAATCACTGGCGCCTCAAACCATTTATGTGAGCGCGACACCGAGCGATTACGAGCTTCAAAAGACAGAAGGGGTGGTCGTAGAACAAGTGATACGACCTACCGGACTTTTAGATCCTACCATTGAAATTAGACCCGTAGTCAATCAGGTAGATGATTTGCTAGATGAAGTAGACCGCGTAAGCAAAGAAGGGGGCAGAATTTTGGTTACCACTCTCACCAAGAGGATGTCTGAGGAATTAACTAAATATATGACCCGCCTGGGAATCAAGGTACGTTATATCCACTCGGAAATCAAGACCTTGGAGAGGGTGGAGATTCTCCGGGGCTTAAGACTTGGGGAGTTCGATGTGCTGGTGGGAATCAATTTGCTCCGTGAAGGTTTAGATCTACCTGAAGTAACACTAGTGGCCATTTTAGATGCCGATAAAGAAGGTTTCCTACGATCACAGACGTCTCTCATACAAACCATTGGCCGTGCTGCCAGAAACGATAAGGGCCGAGTGATTATGTACGCAGACCATATAACCGATAGTATGCGGGCAACTATTGACGAAACAAACCGGAGAAGAGAAAAACAGATAAAATATAATGAAGAACATGGCATTACGCCACGCACTGTTGGTAAATCCAGGGAAGCTATTATGGAACAGACTTCTGTAGCCGATTTCAAAGGAGGCGCTGCTAGAGCTTATGTGGATCCCGATCCGGCAAGCAGTGTCGCGGCGGATCCTGTTGTACAATACATGAGCAAAACACAGTTGCAAAAATCTATTGATACGACCAAGAAGAACATGGAAAAAGCAGCCAAAGAAATGGATTTCTTACAGGCAGCTAAGTTGAGGGATGAGATGTTTGCTTTAGAAAAAACGTTTAAGGAGAAATATGGTGATTAGCCTTCGCCCCAAACACTTTTCTGATTAAGCATAATCGATGGTTTGTTTTATTGTTTATATAAAGAACGTTTATTGTTGTCACTTTTTCCCGCAAAAAGTGACACAAAAGCTCCCGCTGTAGACAGCTGCTCAACGCCGGTGCATCCACCTACAAGTGCAGCTGACAAAGGCGGATTTTTGTAGAACGAAGAGTTCTTGCGAGCAATATATGTAGTCGCGCATTGATATCAAAACAGGGGAAAGCATTTTTAGCGAAGTCTGTGCAGCCTTGATTTCTGCTCAACTTTTTATCAAGAAAAAGTTGAATAAATTAACCGTTCATAAAAATTAAACAGTCCCACTTCATTGCCATAAAAAAGAACAATTAACAGACTATCATTGCATATAAACGCTCTTTTATCTAAGTTTGCATGATGCAATACATTCATAAAAAGCATTTATTCTTTGATCTAGATCACACCTTATGGGATTTCGACAAAAACGCAGAAGAAACGCTTAACGAGTTGTTTATCAGCTATAAGTTTATTGATTTAGGTATCCATTCATTTGACTCGTTTATTGAGACTTACACCAGAAACAACCAACGGGTTTGGGCTTTATATCATAACGGAAAAATTAATAAAGAAGAGTTACGACGTGCCCGTTTTGCCGATACCTTTGAAGAACTGGGTATTGCGCCAAGCTTATTTCCTGCAGCATTTGAGACAGATTATTTACGGTTGTGTCCGCATAAAACGAACCTATTTCCAGGCACGCATGAAACGCTCACTTATTTAAAAGAAAAGTACGTGCTGCATCTTATTTCCAATGGCTTTAAAGATGCTGCCGCCATCAAGGTTGATAAAACAGATATCAGAAAGTATTTTTCGCAAATTATTATTTCTGAAGATGTAGGTGTACACAAACCGCATCCAGATATCTACCACTTCTCATTAAATGCAGCCAGCGCTACTAAAAACGAAAGCATTATGATTGGCGATAGCATTGAAGCCGACATCCGTGGTGCACAAGCTTTTGGTTTAGATGCTATTTATTTCAATCCGAACGGCCTGGTAGAACCAACAGACGTAAAGAAAAGCATCCAAGCGTTATCCGAATTGAAAAGTTTATTTTAACGCATCTGCAGCTCCATAAATAGCAGCCATCTCTCCCAGAACGGCTATTTCAATAGGCAGTGCGTATCCTTGTTCCGCTAATATTCTATGCGTATGCGCTAGAAAAAAGGGATGTGCCTTTGCAATATTGCCTCCGATAATCAGGCCTTCCGGTTTATGGTGGATGAGGTGTTCCATAATAAACTCGCCCAATGTTTCACCAAATTCTTTTAAGGTATCTGAGGCGATTTCATCTGTAGGGACTAACTCACATAAAGCCTTTACGCTTTCGACTTGTTTACCACTTCTATCAGAGTAGGTATCTTTTAGCCAGCGACCGGACAAATAATCTTCCGCAATGCCTGATTTAAAAGGAGCGCACCACAAATCTCCATCTTCTGCCTTACCATTTAAGAACAAGGCACTACCTAAGCCCGTACCCAACGTTAGACCAACAGCCTTTTTAAATGTCGCACCCGCGCCGGCAAACATTTCTCCTTGCAAAAAACTGGCAGCATCATTAATAAATTTAATAGCAGTTGGCTCAATGGCCAACTGATTGGCCAGCAAACTTCGTACATCTATTCCATACAATGCTTCATATTTATTCTGTCCCTTCATCAAACTAATTCCTTCTTCGTAGTCAAAGGGTCCAGGAATAGCGATCCCGATTTTTACTTTGTCTACATTTCCCTTATTTAGAGAAGACTGGATGCAATTGACCCAAGACTGAATGATAACAGGAACCGTGTCATGCGAGTTGATTATCTGTCTTTCAAAAGTATCCTCAAACATTTTTTTGCTTTCCAGATTAACCAAAGCAGTTGAAATATGAGAACCTCCAATATCGCATCCTACAACAATAGTATTATTCATCAACGTGTTTATAATTTTTTACAAAGAGAGGCAAATATAATTAAAGCGTTTTAGCAAAAAAATAAAGTATGTAAAATATTTATAATAATTCTTTATATCTATAAAAAACAATCCACTAAAGGTCTAAGGATAGTTAAAAGCAGCATTTACACGTTGCCCTCCTTCAATTATTGCATGATAGCGTTTTAACGCTTGAATATAATAATAATCAGCATAAGGCAAAGGTACATCCACCTCGGCCATCACCGGTATATATCCCGCTCCATGCATCAAAACAAATCCACCATTTGCCCCCAGCAGTGCCGTATAAGCAGGAGAGGCAAGTGTCTCGAGTATATTTTCGGCTACTTTGAAATAATTTTTGGCTTTTTCGTTGCTATAACCACTTAATTCTAACAGTGCTGTGGCCATAATAGCAGCAGCAGAAGCGTCACGGTAGGTATTTGGGATTTCCGGGCTGGAAAAATCCCAATAAGGAATTTTATCTTTAGGCAAATTAGGATGATTTAATATAAACTCGGCAATATGCTGTGCCCGTTGCAGATACTCCATATTTCTGGTTTCACGGTATAAAACGGTAAATCCATACAAAGCCCAGGCCTGCCCCCTAGCCCAGGTAGATTCATCATTATAGCCCTGTGCATTTCGCTGATGTTTCAGTTTCCCTGTTTTCGTATCAAATGTTGCAATCTGACAGACACTATAATCGGGTCGGACGAGATGATTCCATACGGTTTCGGCCTCATTGATCGCCGCTTTATAATAGACAGAATCCCCCGTTGCATGTGTAGCCCAAAATAACAATTCTACATTCATCAGGTGATCTATTACTACCACGAACTCTTTATCATTTTGCCTAGTATCCCAGGAACGGATAGCTTTCACTTTCGGGTTATATCTTTTTAACAGTGTTTTCGCGCTTGCCAATAATGTTTTTTGGTACGCAATATTCGGTTCTATTTTCATGGCCGTACCGAAACTGTTGTATATAATAGCCCCTAAATCTGCCGATTTTTGATTCGTCTGTTGCTTTTCAAGGAGCTTCATCGCTCTATTGGCTTCTTTTAATAGTGCTGTATCTTTCGTTTCTTCATAAAGATACCACAAGGTTCCCGGGTAAAATCCGCTAGACCACCAATCCGACCCACTGGTTTCCAAATAATTACTAGCTTTAACAAAGGTTTTGGGAAGCCTATCTTCTGGTAAATCCTCCATCATGAGTTTATATTGAGCGGCAGCGTGTCTAAAACGTTGATCGATCGTTTCCGTTAACGGTTTACTACCTTTTGGGCTAACCTGCTTACTGGTACTGCAGGCAGCGATCGTAAAAAGAGATATGACAGATAATAGGAATGGCCTTAATAACTTTTTAATCATGCTGGATGCTAGGTGTAGTATATCTATTAAAAAAGTGCAACCATTTTGACTATACCAAGCTGATTACACTTTCCTAATAACGTATATTCATGTATTTTGTTGTATGTTTATCTACCCATCCATCCACCATCTACGGTTAGAATCGTGCCGTGTACATAATTAGCAGCATCGGAGGCCAAAAATACTATGGGTCCCTTAAAATCATCGGGTTCGCCCCACCTACCCGCAGGAATACGGGCCAGAATAGATTGACTGCGGTCGCCATCTGCCCGAAGAGCCGTTGTATTATCAGTAGCGATGTACCCTGGTGCAATCGCATTTACATTCACGCCACTTCCTGCCCATTCGTTCGCAAAAGCCTTGGTAAGCTGCCCAACTGCACCTTTTGACGCGGCATATCCCGGCACCGTAATGCCGCCCTGAAAGGTGAGCAACGAAGCAGTAAAGATAATTTTACCACTCCCCCGCGTAATCATGTCTTTCCCGAATTCGCGGGTGATAATAAATTGTGCTGTTTGATTAATCGCAATGATTTCGTCCCAGTATTCGTCAGGATGTTCTGCGGCCGGTTTTCTCAAGATGTTACCTGCATTGTTAACAAGGATATCAATGGCAGGATGATTCGATTTTACTGCTTTGATAAATTGGTATAGCGAATCTCTTTCTGCAAAATTGCACTGATAAGCATAGAATTTACGCCCAATGGCTTCTACCTCTTTTGATACGGCACTGTCCGTACTTTCGAGGGTGGCAGAAACGCCTATGATGTCGGCACCGGCTTCCGCTAGGGCTACGGCCATTGCTTTACCAATGCCTCTTTTGCATCCCGTAACCAGCGCAATCTTTCCTGTTAAATCAAATTTATGAAGTGTTGACATATCGTTTACTTTATAACTATTTTCAATGGATTGGTTAATTTTTCCTGAAAATCTGTAAGATAGCGTTCCCATTCTTCCGCACTGGCGATCTCCTCTGCTTTATCCCATGCACCACCATTATAATAAACGAGCGCTTTATTTTCTTCGGCACGAAAGTGCACTAACAATTGACCTTCGTTTTCCGTAATACCTGTAATAGGTGATTCACCTAAAATGGCAATGCCAAGTGTCCCATCATCTCCATGAGCGGGCTCCCAATATGCAGCTATATTCTTTTCCGGTAGCTGGATCACCTTAGCCCCCTCTTCTTTACGCAGCACAATGCCTGCCACCACCGGCAATTCCTGTCCACCATCAAGATGATATACGACTTCCACTCTATTAAGCTGTGCCCCCGCATCCAAGGTGATGGTTTTTGTGACCGAAACCTGCTTGCCATCCACTTCCCATGGTTCATAGGTCAGTTTGAACTTACTCCTTAAAGGGCCATTTTCAAGGACTTCGTGGTCTCGGTAGTGTTTCGAATAAATAATTTTATTATTGACATAGGGAGCGATGTCTCCTGCTCCAAGAGTCATACCTACAGCATAATAGTCCAAACCGTCGCCATGGTCTTTATGGTAATCACCAGTTTTGTACCATTCATCAATCACCAATTTATCTGTTCTCTTCGCCCATATATCCGTTCCCTGCGCATCATCCGCTCTTCCTTCCAAAGCCTTTCCGTACATGCGGAATGCGATTTTATCATTTTCCCAAGCAAAATCATCAAATCGCTCAGGTATATAGCGTGCAAATGTTTTAGCAGCTACGGGGGTAGGATCTCCCTCCTGTACCAGCAGGTCTACTTCATCATTGGCAGGTATTTCTACCCAAACGAGTACATTTTCGATACTATCGCCCGCCCCCTTCTCTATCTGATAGGCGTATTCCCTTCCTTCTCTATCTATAATTTTAAACGCCTGTGCTTTATTGTGGGCTTGCCGGAATGCTGCATAAGGTATACTCGCTACTTCCGCCCGAAGCAAACTGGAAGGATTAGCGATATGAATTGTTTTACTTGACTGATTTGTCGGATTACAAGCTAATAGACTAATCCCAATGAGAGTGGCAAGAGCGATCTTGCAGCCATTTACATTTTTATCCATCTGTTTAATTTATGTTTTTAATCGATATAAAAGCTACATTTACCTCAATGCGGTGATGGCACATCCATCCATATCCCCGTAATCCATGTTCTCGCCTGCCATGCCCCAGATAAAAGTATAATTGGATGTTGCGGCTCCAGCATGTACCGACCAAGGTGGTGAGATGACTGCCTGTTCATTTTGCAACCAGATATGCCGGGTTTCCTGCGGTTGTCCCATAAAATGGCAAACAGACTGGCCTTCGGGCACCTCAAAATAACAGTACACTTCCATTCTTCGGTCATGCGTATGTGCAGGCATGGTATTCCATACACTTCCCACCTTTAGCTCCGTCATACCCATTTGCAGTTGACAAGTTTCTACCACACTAGCCACCAATAGTTTATTGATAACACGGTGGTTTGCCGTTTCCAAACTACCTAGCTCTACGATCTCCGCTTCTGCCTTCGTTATTTTTTTTGTTGGATAGGTATGATGCGCCGGCGCCGAATTGATATAAAATTTTGCCGGTGCGGCAGTATCTTTACTCGCAAAAACCACCTCTTCATTTCCTTTACCGATATAAAGTGCTTCCTTAAAATCGATATCATAGACCGTTCCATTCACTTGCACCGTACCGGATCCCCCAATGTTAATGATGCCTAATTCACGACGTTCCAAAAAATAGGGGGCTTTCAAAGCATCAATTGTTTCCAATTTAACTGCTTGTCCAATAGGCATTACACCACCTGCGATATAACGATCATAGTGTGTATATACCAAGGTAACTTTGTTTTCCTCAAATAATTTTTCTATCAGGAAATTTTTTCTCAGTGTTTCGGTATCCATCTGCTTCGTTTCATTTGGACTGGAAGCATAGCGGGATTCATACGTTGTACTCATTATCATTTTTTATTAATATACAATCTGTTCAATTGGTTTTATAAAAAGCTAATATACATTTATTAGGAAAAAAGTGCAAACGTTTGCTTCTTATACACAAAGAATACGTTGTAACGGTATATGCTAAATCGTTACGGTTGTATGATGAGCTTTAGCACTTGTATGGCATTATCATATTTGCTTTTTGGCGATAGCTGGATCTCGACGCCGCCCTGTTGGTTAGCAGCTACTTCCAGTTCTTCTCCCGTTTCTAACAGTTGGCAGCTTATAATCTCTTTATCCTTCAACTGCAAGGAAATTTTATTCTCTTTTACATCATCCAGAATATGCACAAAGATACATAACCTTCCATCCATCTCTTTTTGTGTAAGCACCACGTGCTCACTTGCCATTATATCTACCGGATGCGTTGCATACACTGCTTCTCCATTTGTTAACATCCATGCGCCCATTTCCCGTAATCGCCTAACCGCTGGCAAGGGCAGCGTGCCGTTTGGCTTGGGTCCGATATTCAATAAATAATTACCTCCCATACTGGCATTACTAACCAGATACCGCAGCATCTGCCCGGATGATTTCCAGTTAAAATCTTTACTATGCCACGCCCAGGTATGGTTCATGGTAGCCGGCGTTTGCCAGGGTTTTTCCAACAGCTCCTTTGGATAAGCGTTGTCCATCATCTCCAGAAAATCGATATCTTCTCCGGGATCATGCATTGCGATACGGCCATTGATTAAGCACTTTTTACTTAAACTTCGTACTAGATTAACGAGCTCGTCGCGTCTTTTCGGTGTAATAAGCTCTTTTGCTTCTTCATCCCAGGTATCGAACCAAAGTAGATCGGGATCATATTTTTCTATCAATTCCTGCACCTGCGGCAAGCTTTTTTCTTGCCAATATTTCTCAAAATCTTTATCTGCTCGTGCGGGCTTCCAATAAGGTATTGCTCCTTGTGGGTGTTCCCAATCTTGCCAATGCGAATAATAAAAGCCATATTTTAGGCCGTACTTTTTACAGGCTTCTACCAACTCACCAAGAATATCGCGTCCTTTAAGAGGTGTAGCAGCAATATCAAAATCTGAAACTTTCGAATCCCATAATGCAAAGCCATCATGATGTTTAGCCGTGATCACAAAATATTTCATACCTGCATTTTTGGCTTCCTGTATCCACTCATCAGCATTAAAAAAAACCGGATTAAACTCCTTCACTAAAGATTGATACACCTTATCCGGTACTTCTAGGCGTTGTTGAATCCATTCGGCATACCAGCTCTTCCCGTTCGGGAGTGTGGTGTCTGGCATGGTGCGCCCGTCATAAGTTCCTCCCAATACACTGTAGAGGCCCCAATGAACAAACATACCGAAACGGGCTTCTTTAAACCATTGTATCTTATCATTTTCTGCTACCAGCAGGTTTGGTGATTGTCTGGCATTCGAACATTCATAAAAAAAGCCTAAAACGGCCATCAATAAAAAGACTTTCTTCATCACAAAAATGGTTAGTATTCTTAAAGGAGCAATATACTATACCTTGCCGTAAATACCAATCCTTTTTTTTGATTCTACCATTGAAAAGCTTTTACCACTGGCCCTTGCAGGGATATTCAATTTACATAGTAAGTGTAATCGATTACATCATTAGCCGCTATGATCGATTAGGTTGTCATCCGTCTTACCAACGTAACAGGAACGATCTCTTCGGTATCTGGCTCTTCTCTTTTTGACTTATCCCTCAGCAATTCCAATAATTTCTGTGCCACGCGGAAGGCCATTTCTGCAGGATACTGTTCAATACTGGTGATCGATGGTGTAATAATAGATGTCCGCGGATCATTGGAATAGCCAATGATTTTTAATTCATTCGGGATATTTATACCTTGCTCTCTGGCAAATTGTACAGCAGCCACTGCAGTAGTATCATTAGAAGCAAAAATAGCATCTGGTTTTTCATCATCCGAAAAGATTTGCCGGAGGCTGCTCCATGCATTTTCTGCTGTTAATTCGTGATAGAAACACCACTTTTCATTCAGATGGATATTAGCTTTACTTAAAGCATGCCGAAGTCCTTCTGTACGCTCTTTGTAAATACTGCAACTGAGTGGCCCGGATATATAGGCAATTTTGCTGCTCCCAATTTCGATTAAATGGTTCCCGGCCAATAAACCACCCCTATAATCATCTCCTTTTATAATATGTGCGGGATACGGTTTTGTAGGCACACGGTCATAGAATATTAAAGGAATACCACGATTCGTAAATCCTTCGAAATGACTATAATTCTCTGTATAAAGTGCGAGGGAAACAACCAACGCATCGACCCGTGAAGAATAAAGAGTGCCTGCAAGTTTTTGTTCTATCGAAACCGAATCACTGGACTGGCAAACCATCAAACTATATCCCTCTTCCTGCAGTTTATTTTGCAGGGCAGTAATAAAAACAGAATGGAAATACATGGAAACACGAGGAACGATGATCCCAATGATATTGGATCGTTTATTACGCAACGAGGAAGCCATGCTGTTGTGCCGATACCCCAGCTCTTTCGCTTTATCTTTTACCCTTTTGCGGGTAGCTTCACTGATGCGCGGATTATCATTCAATGCGCGCGATACTGTAGCAGCAGATACTCCCAAAGCTTCCGCAATATCAACAATACTTTTTTCCGAATTATCCGGCTTATTTTCTCTCATCCGTAACTAGTTAGTAGTCAATTGTTCATTTTTCAAGGGTACTAAGCAGCTCACTTGGCGAGAAATTTTATTATTGTTCCCATTAATATTGACCTGTGCTTAACAATACCAACGTACAAGCAAATACCGGTAAAATGCCATTGGCCTCCGCTAAAGAAATAAGCTCTTGATTCTCCGTACCCGGGTTAAATATAATACGTTTTGGTTTAGTTTTTATAAGATAATCATAATATTGTGGTTGTAATCTCGGACCGATATATAAGGTTACCGTATCGATATCCTGCAATGGTTCACTGGGGGGCGTAATTGGCACCCCCGCCACTTCTCCTTTTTTTATACCGATATTCACAATTTCATGTCCGGCAGCTACCAATCGATGGGCTGCTAAATAGGCGTACCTAGCCTCGTTATTTGTTGCACCAATGATAAGTGTTTTCATTTTTTTTTATTATTCGTTACTGGTTGTTCGTTATTGGATGGATTAAACAAATAAAGCCCATCAAAACGTTTCTTTTATCTTCAATACGCAGTTCATGCCATCAATTGCAGCGGAAACAATACCTCCCGCATACCCTGCTCCTTCACCACAGGGATATAAGCCATTAATTTGTGGATGTAGCCATGTTTCTTTGTCGCGCGGGATACGCAGAGGAGACGACGTTCTTGACTCCACCCCTACCAATACCGCCTCATTTGTGTAGTAACCAGGCATCTTTTTCCCAAAGATGGGCAAAGCGCCTTTTAGGGCATTATAAACAAAACCGGGCAACACATCACTTAGCTGCGCCGATTTCAAGCCCGGCTTATATGAGTTAACGGGTAGGCTGGCAGAAAGTTTTCCCTGCACAAAATCTATCATCCGCTGAGCAGGAGCCACTATTTTACCTCCACCCGATTGATATGCTTTCTGCTCAATAGTTTGTTGAAAGGCTAAAAGGGCAAATGGATCGTGTGCCGCATCAGGCACATCCTCCAAATTTACCTGTACAACTGTTCCGGAATTCGCATATGGATTATTTCTTCTGGATGGCGACCATCCATTCACCACTACTTCCTTATCGCCCGTGGCACAGGGGGCAATGATACCTCCAGGACACATACAAAAGGAGAAAACGCCTCTGCCGTTGACCTGCTCTACCAAACTGTAGTAAGCCGGAGGTAAGTGTTCGCTTCTTACTTCACAATGATATTGCGCCTGATCTACGATGGTTTGTGGATGTTCTATTCGCACGCCTAGCGCGAAGGGCTTGGCCTCTACCAGCCATTTCTTCTGCTTAAACAAATAAAAAATATCTCTTGCCGAATGTCCTGTTGCCAAGATAATATGCGCCCCCCGCACTTCTTCGCCAGAACTCAACAAGACCCCTTCTGCACGGTTGTTGAATGTGAGTATATCCACTACCTTCGCCTGAAACCGGATTTCACCTCCAAAGGCCAGGATTTTTTCCCGAATGGCTTCAATAATATGGGGTAGTTTATTCGTACCGATGTGCGGTCTCGCATCCACCAAGATATCCGTTGTGGCACCATGATCAACCAGCAATTGCAATACTTTCAACACATCCCCTCGCTTATTAGATCGTGTATACAGCTTTCCGTCAGAGTAGGTACCCGCCCCACCCTCACCATAGCAATAATTTGATTCGGGGTTTACCTCTCCTTCTTTATTGATGACAGCCAGATCACGCCTTCGCTCCTTTACCATCTTTCCTCGTTCGAGCAAAATGGGTTTCAGCCCCGATTCTATACATTGCAACGCCGCAAACAAGCCTGCCGGGCCTGCCCCAACTATGATGACCGGTTCCGAAGCGGCAACATTGGCATAGTGAACCGTATTGGATTGCTCCTTTGGCAGTTCGTCTATATACGCTATCACCCGCAAACGATACACTACTTTTCTACTACGTGCGTCTATAGAACGTTTTCTTATTTTTATTGCTTGAACGTGTTCAGATGATATTTTAAGATATTTAATGACCTCCTGTAGTATATGGGATTCATCAGAAATTTTTTCGGGAGCTATCGCTATTTCAATTTCTTTTTGCATATTGTGTTGCCCGGTTTTTATCCGAGATGTAACAAAGGTATAACTTTTGCTATCAAATATTGAATTGATCAACATATAAAATAAAAGGAGATGATTAAACGATTTATTTTTGGTTTAGTTGGCTTGTTTGCCACCTTATCTTTAAGTTCATGCGGATACAACAGCATGGTTAAATTAGATGAAAATGTACAATCTAAATGGGCCGAAGTAGAAAATGCGTACCAGCGCAGAGCAGACTTGATTCCCAACTTAGTAAATACTGTAAAGGGAGCGGCCAACTTTGAGCAACAAACCCTAACTAATGTTGTAGAAGCCCGCGCGAAAGCGACTTCCATTAACGTAGACCCTTCCAACCTTACCCCTGAGGCTATTAAACAATTTGAAGATGCCCAAGGTGCCTTAACCGGTTCACTAAGTCGTTTAATGGCTGTTGTTGAAAATTATCCAGAGCTCAAAGCAACAGAGAATTTTCAGGGTTTACAAGTGCAGCTGGAGGGAACCGAAAATCGTATTTCGGTAGCAAGAAGAGGTTTTAATGAAGCTACACAACAATATAATTCAACCATTCGTTCTTTCCCTAACAATTTGATGGCCGGTATTTTCGGGTTCAAAGCCAAGGGATATTTCACGTCGCAAGCAGGCGCTGATAAAGCACCAGAAGTACAGTTTTAATTCGTATTCTTCTCTACCCTTTATTCAAAGTAAAAATCGATAAGCAGCACAAACAATGGATATTTTTAACAGTGAAGAGCAGGAACATATAACACATGCCATTGGATTGGCGGAGGCAAATACGTCTGGAGAAATACGTATTTGTGTAGAACACCAGTGTGAGAAGAATGTATTGGAAAGAGCAGAAGAATGTTTTAACAAATTAGGAATGCATAAAACGGGATTGCGCAATGGTGTGCTCATTTATCTCTCTGTGGACGACCATAAGTTTGCCATTATAGGAGATTATGGCATAAACAGCAAAGTGGAGGCTGATTTTTGGGACACCACCAAAGAAAAGATGCTCGTTCACTTTAAAGCCGGCGATCTAGTTGAAGGCCTGATTGCGGGAGTAGCTTGCGCGGGAGAAAAATTACAGCGTCTGTTTCCCAGAGAGCATGATGATGTAAACGAATTACCGAACGATATTGTATTTATGAACCGCGAGAATAAAGCATAAAAAATATGAGAGCTCCGCAATTGCTGTTTTTATTATTTCTTCTATTTTCACCTATAGCTGCACTGAAGGCGCAGGATTTTCCGCCACCTTCCAAAACCCTGATTACGGATTACACAGGCACACTAAGTTCTTCACAACAGCAGCAGCTGGAGAATAAGCTGGTTGCTTTCGATGACACCTCTTCAACGCAAATCGCCGTGGTGATTATGACTTCTGTGGGCGACTATGATATTGCCGACTACGGCGCACGGCTTGCTCAGCAGTGGGGTATTGGCAGCAAAGGAAAAGACAACGGCATATTACTGCTGGTGGCCAAAGGCGATCGCAAGGTTACCATACAAACTGGTTATGGCGTAGAAGGTGCTGTACCGGATGCGGTGGCATTTCAGATTATCAGGAATATTATTACCCCAGCATTTAGAGAGCAAAATTACTATGCCGGCATTGACCGTGCTACCGATGCGCTCATATCGTATACAAAAGGGGAATTTAAAGCAGCGCCCAAAACGGGAAAACGGGGAGGCAATAGTAGTGGATTAATCATTATGGTTATCATTATAGCCATAGTCATCAGCATCTTGTCTGGCAGAGGGGGAGGTAAAGGTGGAGGAGGACAAGTGATAGGCGGTCGCGGAAGTTCCGATTTATTTTGGCTAACGATGTTGAGCGGTTTGGGCCGCGGCGGAAACAGAGGAGGCGGTGGTTTTGGCGGAGGAAGTGGGGGCAGTTTTGGTGGTGGCGGCGGCTTCGGTGGTTTTGGTGGTGGTGGTTTTGGCGGGGGCGGTGCCAGCGGAAGCTGGTAACAATAGTAGCAAGAAAGTAGTAGCAAGCAGCAAGACTAAGCCAGATTAGCCAATAAGGTTATTGAATGGCGGATCTCAAACCTTACTTCTCTTCTTCTTGATACTTAAGTCTTATATCTTGATACTTTTATCCTGATACTAAAATGTTAAAAAGAGATTCATTAACGGCTCAAATGCAGCAGTTAAGCCATACATTGGCAAAAGTGAAACGGTTAATCATTGAGGATGAGGAAACACGAGCACTGGAGGAAGTGCGTTATACGTTATCACATTATTATAGTATTGACCAGCAAGAACTTTTGAAAACATCTGCAGACCTGTTTACCGATAGATTGCGTGAACAACAGTTTCAGGCAGAAGAATTGAATCTATTGGCCGCATTTATCGATGAATTGGCGGGCTTAAATGATGATGGCGCTACCAGAAAGAATTTATGGACGAAAGTTATTTCTATTTATGATATACTAGAACACGAATATCATGTTCTTTCATTTGAGCACATTGCCAGACGGGATCTTTTGTCAAAAGCTTTGGGTATAGGGGGCTCACATTCGTCAGATGAGTTTTCATAATAACCTATCCAGCGAGTATGATTCAAAAAAACATCTTGTATCTGATACTAAACATAAAATGATGAACCTAAAAATTATTTTGATCAGCCTTTTTGTTATGACATTCACCTCATTATCGGCGCAAACTGCAAATGATTTTATACCCCTTTATCCAACAGGCGAGATACCAAACGTGAAAGCCAATAAAATAAAGGTAAAAGAAGTAAGTGAAATAGGCAACGATGGTATTGAGCGTGTTTCGGGCGTCAGTGTACCTACAATGCGCTATTATGCGGCCGATAACCGTAAAAGTAAGGGCGCTGCGATCATCATATGCCCAGGTGGTGGATATGGGATTTTGGCAATAAGCCACGAAGGATATGACGTAGCTAAAAAATTCGCCGAAAATGGTATTGCCGCTTTTGTTCTTAAATACCGGCTACCCAATGAAGTGCTGATGGAGGATAAAAGTATTGGTCCGCTACAGGACGTACAGCAAGCACTTAAACAAGTTCGGGAAAATGCGGCGTCTTATGGAATTGATTCTGATAAAATAGGTGTTATTGGTTTCTCTGCGGGTGGACATTTAGCCTCCTCAGCGGGGGTACATTACACAAACGTAAAAATCAGGAACCCCCGAAATACTAGTCTCCGACCTGATTTTATGCTATTAATATATCCGGTAATTAGCATGAACAACACCATTACACATGGTGGGTCGAGAAATAACTTACTGGGTGAGCATCCAAACAGTGATTTAACAAGCTACTTTTCTAACGAGTTGCAGATTACGAGCGACACCCCACCTACGCTGTTGGTGCATGCAGAAGATGACACAGGTGTGCCTATTGCCAATAGTAAAAGGTTCTACGAAGCACTCCAAAAAAATAACGTTCCATCAAAACTCATCACCTACCCACATGGTGGCCATGGCTTTGGTTTGAACAATAAAACCACCGATGATAAGTGGTTTGATCATGCTCTGGAATGGTTACATGATTTGGGGTATTAAATAAAAAGATATAGGACAAAAGTAGCAAGACTTAAGTAGCAAGATATAAGTATCATTTTTTTGTATTCTTTGTCTTGATACCTGATACTGATGTCTTGATACGTAAATCGATTAAGACAACTTTTGAAAGGTACGCCACCAGAGATCGGGCATTTCGCCTTCCACAGCCAACAGATAATCTTCATACCTACAGGGCACCAACTGGAACCGTTCATTTATCGATTTCGTATTTGGATAAGGTACCTGCATCCACCAGCGGTCGGTTTTTTTGCTCTTAATAAATACCAACTCATAACTATCATCATTGAGCGAAGCGCGATAGATTACATAAGATGATTTAGGTTGTAAGGGAAAATCCTTTTTGCGATTATAGAAGCCCTCGATAAAATACCAGATCATCTGAGCCAATAAGGTAGCCGTCTGACCATTTTGATCATATGCTGGATTGAACTCGTAAAATCCGATAGATGTTAATTTATCGCTCATACCCGCATATCTACATAACTGGCAGGCTTCTTCGCCATAAAAACCGTTAGGGAGCGCATTGGCATTTGCACAGGCATCCGACGAACGGATCGCCCCCATATCGAAGCTTAATAAATCAGCATTTCTGATCACCGGCTCCGCCTGATCTGTTTTTCCAGAAAACAGCCCTAATCTATAAGAATCAAAATATAGTTTATCCATCACCTTCAAGCTATCCTGACTTACATAATAAGTCTGATAGCCAATATTACTATAATTGAATAAAAAATTTGGTTGATGTAATAAAATACGGGTCAGATAGGTCTCGGAGTTGGCATCTTCATCGCTGTCTATGGTTTCGTCCAGATCAAAGTGTGAATCGATCACCACTAGATCCACCTTCTGTTCCAACCGTTCGTATCCCTGAAACTGGGCATACGTAAGATCTTGCCCTCCACCGATGACTAAAGGGATTATATTCTTTTTAATCAGCTCCTCTACCACTGTTTTAAGCGCGACATAAGTGTCTTTCACCTGATTACCTGCTTTAATATTGCCAAAATCAACTATTCGGGGTGCGTAATCACCCCGATGGAGATGGTACAGCTTTCCCCTTACATAATCTGGAGCAAGCGAGCAGCCAACATTATTGACAGCATTTCTATCCTCCATCACACCAATAATCGCTATATCGTATGGTTCATTCTCATCGGGGAATTCTTCTACAAATGCATGGATATGTGCACCCAGCTGACTGCTATAGAACCCTTTGGCTGGTACCAACTCCTGCATGGTGATTGGTGTGAAAAAATCAATTAATGACATGTATTTAAGGTTATGCTAACGCAATTTTATTTTAAGATTGTGCAAATATCCATTTATTAACTTACTTTTGAAAGTATTTATGATCAATCTAGAATAAATTAAGACAGTGATATTAGTTACCGGCGGAACAGGTTTTTTAGGTTCGACGCTTATCAGGCAATTACTTGATGGAGGGAATCAGCTCCGGGCTATCAAGCGGACTTCTTCTTTTATTCCGGCAGACCTATCCCAACATCCCAATATTCAATGGGTAACGGCGAACATCAACAACTACTTTGAACTGAAGGATGCCTTTGAAGGCATATCTGAAGTTTATCACTGTGCAGCTTTGGTTTCTTTTGAGCCATCCGAGAAAAAAACAATTATTAGCTTAAATACGCAGGGCACTGCCCACATTGTAAACCTTTGTATACAAAATAATGCCCGTTTACTGCATGTAAGTTCTGTTGCCGCATTGGGAGACCCAAAACCAGATCATCAGGAAGCTGACGAACAGGATATTTGGGAATTTGACGGCACCCAACATGGCTATGCCATATCCAAATATGAATCAGAAATGGAGGTGTGGAGAGGAACAGTAGAAGGTTTGGACGCCGTGATTATTAATCCTTCCTTGATTATTGGTCATCAAGCCGGACACCAAAATACAGGCGCTATTTTTAAATTATTAAAAAATGGACTCCGTTATTATACTATTGGCAGTGTAGGCCTTGTAGATGTGGAGGATGTTGCCAGGGCCGCCATTATACTGATGAACAGTCGTGACATTAAATCTGAGCGTTTTATTATTAGCAACGAAAACATGACTTACAAAGAGCTTTTCCGTATCTGCGCCGGTTATTTACACGTGCCAGTACCAAGAAAAAAAGCTACGCGTAATATGTTGGGCTTGGCTTGGCGCGCCGCCAAAATCATCTCTTGGTTCACAGGAAAAAAACCGGGATTAACCAAAGATACGGCTCATTCTGCACTAAAAAAACAAGCTTATAGCAATGCCAAACTAAAAGAAAAGGTAGGCTTCTCTTTTAAACCGCTCGACCAAACACTTAAAGAAATATGCGAGAAGATATAGCGTTAAAACATTATTACATCATTGATTTCGACAGCACCTTCACACAAGTGGAGGCACTTGATGAATTGGCCAGGATTTCGCTTGAACACCATCCTGCCCAGGACCTGATCTATAAAGAAATAGAACGGCTCACCAATGCTGCTATGGAGGGAAATATCTCTTTTCGGGAGAGTCTAGCTGGGCGTGTAAAACTTCTTCAGGCAAACAGAATCCATTTAGGGAAGTTAATTACCATCTTAAAAAAGAAAGTATCTTCCTCTTTTTCAAGAAACAGGGATTTTTTACGGGCCCACAGTAATGATGTGCTTATCGTATCAGGTGGTTTTAAAGAGTTCATCACCCCCGTTGTAACCCCTTACGGCATTAAAACAGAGAACATCTATGCCAATACTTTTGTATTCGATACGGATGGGAATATTATTGGATATGATGAAAACAATCCTTTATCAGACGAAGGAGGAAAAGTGAAACTCATAAAAACCATGAACCTGGATGGGACCATTTATGGAATAGGCGACGGTTATTCCGATTTTCAACTGAAAGAATCTGGATTAATCGAGAAGTTCTATGCTTTTACCGAGAATATTGAGCGCAAATCCGTATCAGAAAAAGCAGATCATATAACACCCAGCCTGGATGAATTCTTATATGTAAATCATTTGCCAAGAGCGATATCTTATCCAAAGAACAGGATTTTATGCCTAATAATAGGAGATGTTCCGGAGATTGCCGTCCATATATTAAAACGGGATGGATTCTCTATAAGACATAAGGAATCTTTAGAAGAAAAATACTTAAAAGACATCGGTATGCTTTTGGTAGCCAACGGAATACCTGTTGATGACAAGCAGCTATCAAAAGCAGAAAAACTCAAGACAATCGGTTATCTAGGCAACAGTAAAGGATTGGTGAATCGAGACCTCTGCAACGAAATGGGCATTGTTATTTTTGATGATAAGAAAGACAAAAAAAGGAATGGCGAGTTTATCCCAAAACGAATGGCTGATTTTATAAATAAGGGAGACACCGCTATGAGCCGTAACTTCCCGAACATGCAACTTCCACGTATGCACCAAGCACATCGCCTTATTCACATTCATCAAAATGTACCCGGTATTATGGCTCAAATAAACAATATATTTGCTAAACACCATATTAATATCGTTGCCCAATTTTTAATGACTAAAGGCAATATAGGGTACGTTATTACGGATATCAGTAAAGGCTATGATAATAAACTACTGAAAGAATTGAAGCAGATAACCACTACTATTAAGCTGCGAATATTGTATTAAGAAAGCCAATGAGCTAATCAACCAATTGGCTAACTAGCTCATTACTGCAACAATTCCTGTAACTTCGTATGTAGCTCTTCACCACGAAGGTTCTTAGCCACAATCGTACCTTGCGGATCTATCAAAAAATTGGCTGGTATACCACGCACACCATATAGCTTGGCTGCGGCGTTGTTCCAGAACTGCAAATCAGAAACCTGTGTCCAAGCTAATTGATCATCCTGAATAGCCTTCAACCAGGCATCTTTTCCATTCGGTCGATCAAGCGACACCCCTAATACCGTAAAATTCCTTTCTTTAAATTCATGGTAGGCGGCTACCAAATTAGGGTTTTCCTGACGACATGGACCGCACCAGCTGGCCCAAAAATCTATCAGCACATATTTACCTTTAAAAGATGATAGCGCAACGGCTTTCCCTTCCGGATCGTTCATCGTAAAATCAGGGGCTGCCGAACCTACACTCGTACCCTTAGCTAGACTTAGCAATGTACCGTACTCCGCTCCTATTTTACTGGTCTGCACCTCGTTAGAGAGCGCACTGTATAACGCTTGTGCTTTTTCATAATCACGTCCCGGATCAACACTCGAACGCAATGTATACATACTCACTAAGGATGTTGGATTTTCTTTGATAAAACCACCGATGACATCTTCCTGTTTTGTTTGCAAAGCCTCGTAGCGTTGTTGAAATTCTTTCTGGAATTCCTCTGTCGCTCTTTTTTCATCAGAAGCACCGTAATACATATCCATTACTTCGGCCTCATCACCCTTAATGACACTCATTGCTTTGTTCAATACCGCTTGATCCTGATTAAGGGGGGTGCCGGTTAAAGTAGCGGTAGCCAGTGAGTCGGCCGACTGCACCTTGATTTCACCTTTCTCCAAAAATATGGGCAATAAATCGGGAGTTTCCAATTGCATGATCGGTTCTCCTTTGTGAGCAATTACCAATACGGCGCTCGTAGGATCTTCCACCGCACCTCTAAAAGAAAACTCTCCATTCTCAACACTGCTAGAATCCAACTGATTAGCACCGTCAAGCCGATAAGAAATATATGCCATGGCAGGAGCATTTAGACTTCCTACTTTCCCTTTTACAACGTACTCCTGTTGAGCATTTGCCCATACTGGCAAGGCCGCCAACACGCCCAAAATAATGTTTTTCATCAGTATAAATTGTTCTTTAATGGCGATGAAGCTTGCATGAACAATAAGTATTCTTTTGTAAATGGTAATTCATGCAGGTTTCATTTGCCTTTACTTTTTAAACAACCGGATATTCCATCTGTCACTCCGAAACCCCAATTGTTCCAACTAAATTAAAAAAAGATTTTTATTAATAAGCAGTTTACGGTTCAAAACAGCCCTCACTGCTATCTACAAATGTAGTAATATAATTAGCGTTTGGTTAAAACAGGCTCTTTATTCTGTCAAAATCGGTCAACATGTTACAAGCATTTGCCTTCTTTTCCAATTTTTCCTAACTTGCACAACATACAACGGATATAATTTTATTATCGTGGCACATCCTTATAATATTGAAGTAGAGTATACAAAAAACTCAAATTTAGCAAAGGTTGATTTTAACAACCTGAAGTTCGGACAGATTTTATCTGATCACATGTTGGTAGCTGATTATGACGACGGCGAATGGAAAGAAGTCAAAATCATTCCTTACACCAACATTAGCGTCAGTCCCGCCACCTCCGCCCTGCACTATGGGCAAGCCATTTTTGAAGGTATTAAGGCTTATAAATTTGATGATGGCCGTATCAGTATTTTCAGGCCAGACAAAAATCTTGAACGTTTCAACAAGTCTGCCGTCCGTTTAGAAATGCCCGAAGTTCCACAGGAAATTTTTTTGGATGGCTTAAAGAAGCTTATTGATATTGACAGGGATTTTGTTCCTTCAACTGCAGGCGCCTCTCTGTATATCAGGCCTTTTATGTTTGCTACGGAACCGGCATTGGGTGTTCATCCTTCCAAGTCCTATAAATTTATTATCATAACAGGCCCTGTTGGTTCTTATTATAACAAACCATTGCGTGTTAAAGTGGAAACACATTATACCCGTGCAGCAGCAGGTGGTGTGGGTTTCTCTAAAAATGCAGGTAACTATGCTTTATCTTTATATCCTACCCGTTTGGCTCAAGACGAAGGTTTTGATCAGTTAATATGGACCGATGCGAAGGAACATAAATACATTGAGGAGGCAGGTACTGCCAATTTAGTTTTTATGCTAGGCGATACATTGATAACTCCGGGATCAGAAACTGTGCTACAAGGAGTTACGCGCCATAGTATTATGGATATAGCGGAAAGCTGGGGCATAAAAACGGAAACACGGGATGTGAGTGTGCAGGAACTCATTGATGGCATAGCAAATGGAAGTGTGAGTGAGGCTTTTGCTGCGGGCACTGCCGCTACATTGACACCCATATCAGAGGTTGGTTATAATGGTCAAATCTATACGCTCAGTGATCCTCAGTCAAGAGAGTTTTCCAATAAAGTACTATCCTACCTCACAGAGCTACGTTATGGCAAAATCGAAGATCCGTTTGGTTGGAATTTTATGGTCGATTAATAAGTAGAAATACTACATAAAAAGGTAGAGTAAGTATCACATTAAAATCTTACTCTACCTTCTTTTCCTAGCTCATCTAGCTTATTTTTCTTTTTTTTCTTTCTTCTTTTTGAACACCTCATTAAAGAGACCTCTCAACTTACCCATTGTCTTATCTGCGCCTTCTGCAGCATCCATAATTTTCTTTTCACGTTCTTTATTCACTCCTACGCTCGGTTTTATCCCTTCGAACAGGCTTTTCCACAAAAAATTAAAAAAAGATGCTGTTAAAGGCCGCCGGTAATTGATTGGGCCCGGATGGAATTTCTCATTTGCGTCAGGATTACTGTCGTTGATCAGAAATTTATTCGCCAAGACCGAAACCACTCCATTTTTAGCATCCGTTCCTTTTTTATCTTTCGTGATAATTTGCACCGCCAAATTCCTGTAGTAAAACTGCACATACCCATGAGCCTTATATTCGTCCGCTTTTACATGAAACTGCAACTTGTTGAAATGACCAGCGCTAACTTCCAACGCTGCCAAAGGTTTCGTTAACGGATTCAATGCCCGTGCGTTCATCCCTGTTAATGCCCCGTGGTAAGAAAAGGCTCCTAGTTTATCTAACATGTCAAAGTTAAAATGGATATCCAGCCTTCCATTGTTCATAAATTTCGATTGAATATCCGCTGTTAAAAACTTATTTTTTGAAAGGAAGATAGAATCATTTGTGACATTGTAAAAAGATCCATTGGTATTATTAAAGGTGACTTTCCCAGTTTCCCCGTTTTTCCCATTTGATTCCATGTATGTAACCAGTACATCCTGGAGCAATAAGGTGTCGATCTTAAGCGGTAGAGCGAGTTTCCTCAGTTGCTGATGTGGGTATTGACCAATCTTTTCTTTAGCTTTCTTTTTAGGATAAGCCGTATTTTTGTATACTTCAACTGTTGAATGTGCCAAGGTTACATTTCCTGCAAACAGTTTCTGCTGTCTTAGCAGTTTAAAAAGATCGATGCGATTAATGCTGATCGTATCAAATGCCAATTCATAACGTTCTTCTGCAAATTTCACCTTTTTATAGAAATCTGTCTTATTATATCTAGGCACTAGCTGCAAACCACTCAGCACAATACTTCGCGTAGCTGAAGTGAAGTGAATACCCTTTAGATCTACATAATACAAACTATCTCCTGTTGCGATACGGTAATCGTTCATATGGAAATCAACCGATTTCGCATTATAAAAACGCAAACTATCGTGCTGGGTTGTGGAGTCTACACGTAGATCTGCGATATCTATATTAACGCTTTTTAGACGCGTGGTCTTTTCCACTGCTTCATTTCTATTACTATAGGTTATATTCACATTTTCGAAGGCAATATGTTCTACCGTTAATTCGTTCAGCACCCTAGATATTTTTTGATACAATGTTCGTTTATCCTTTACCTGAACAGTGTCATTATACGACTGCGTTTCGTTGATCACCTTAATATCAGGACTTTCTACGATTATATTATTAATATTCAGCTTCCTTTCCGTATAAATTCTTTTAGGATGGAAATTTTTGATTTCCAATTTAGCTACCGACACATCATACAGATTATCCGGCGCCTTCTGTTGCGCTTTCAACTGTCTATATACATTGGTATCGGGGATGAGTTTGAAATTATATATATGCGCATTCCCTGTAACCAAATTAAAATCCAAGTCATCATAAGTCACCTGATATAAGCTATCACTCGAACTCAGTACTATTTCGTGTATCTTCTCATTCAAAAGCGGTCGCCAATGACTTCCCAAGTACCATAAACCAGCAGCAAACACCAATAAAAGCGTTACAAAAACACCTATCACCCATTTCCACAAAGGCTTCATAAAATATATCCGTTAAATATTGCTTAACTTAAATCAAGTAAAAAAGTTTTATTTGGTCTTTAAATATTCGGAAGCCCTACATTCACCTTCAAACCCGAATAAACGGCTTTCCACATCAAATTAAAAAATGTTTTTTCCTGAGGGTGTTTATAATAATGGTTTGCCACCCGCGCAACCTCATCCTTTTTAGAGGGATTATTTGTCTTGATGGCGAGCCAATTTACAAACAATGACAAAAAGCCCTTTTTCTCCAGTTCACCACTGCTGGCATCTAAAACCGCAGCCTTCAAATCATTATAAAGCATTTCGGTTGTCACATTGGCACCATATCTGTTCGCCTCGATCTGAAAACGAACAGCGTGAATATAGCCCTCTTCCGCACGTGCTAGGGCAATGGGTTCCAATAATTGATTGTAAAAACTAGCTGGTGCGCCCGTCAACGCCCCTGTATAATTAAATGCGCCATTTTTATCGGCCATGTTAAAATTCAGATCGAGCGTCAAGGTTGGTTTCCCTAAAAAATGGGTAGAAAAATGGCATTTTATCCAAGGATTTCGTTGTAAACGTACCGTATCGTTGCTTACTCCCAGCAAATTCCCTTCTAACTCTTTAAAGAACACCAATCCTGATTTTCCCGATTTTGGATTCAATTCTTTATAATACACATCTGTTTTTCTGAGCTTAATCTGATTTACTGTTATTGGCAAACCTAAGCGCTGAAAAGCAAGAGAGGGGAAATTATTAGAAGCGATGGTTGTTTTTTCAGGCATTCCTTTATCTGCATATATGTTTATACGTGCACGGTTAATCGTCATCGAATCGGCCAAGAGACTACCTTTCTCTTGCAGTCTTTTAAAATCTATTCCTGTAACGGTTATGTTCGGATATAACATATCATACCGATCCTGCTTATATGGTAGGGATGTCGACCATTGCTTTTCACTATATGCAGGAATCACCCGAAAAGAATCCATCACCAACCTTTTCTTTTCGGTAGAGATATCCAGCTGTTTTAGCTGAAGCTTGTACACACCGGTGCCCACTGTATAGCGGATATTTTCACCGTGCACCCTTATGTTTTTTGCAAACCAATAGCGGGAGGTATCTTGCAATGCCAAACTGTCTAGCCATACATCCTTTACATCAAGATTGATATTCTCCAGCCAACCACTATTCTGAAGGCTATCCTTTATATTTTTCACCTGAAAACGCAGTTGACCAACTGAGAAGGAACCAATCTTGCCTCCCCTAAAGGCGGCCGGCAAATCATCTACCAATTCTTTCCTTTTATTAGTTTGCTTTTCCGTACGCATGACAAGCTGAACGATATTCGGTTTGCGTATCTGAAGATCTCTAATCTCTATACGATGAGTCAACCAAAATTTCAATAACTGGAAGCCGTTCAGGTACACTTCATCTATTGTCACATCATACAGCTTAGCAGTTTGTTCTTTGTCCTTAAGCTGTCGATATCTATTCGTATCCGGGATAAGGTGCAACTTTCCCACACGCAACTGACCGCGTAAAACATTCACGTGAATAGTGGCAAAATCCAGCGCGTACACTCCATTGCTGCCATCGGCGATCGCATTTTTAATTCGATCGGGCATTTTATTTTGCAGTATAAATCCGACCACAAATGCAAATAGAACAATGGTTGTTAACACGCCCATTATCCAAAAAATCACCTTTCGCGAATGTCTCCATTTTTTATCCTTGGTTTTCTGCATAAACTGACATCAAAACATTTCAATTATAAATTTCTTACACTAGTAACAGATATCACTTGACGCAGCAACACTTTTATCATAGTAAAATTAGCGATACAACTAATTTAATTATCTTCCTTTGGATTAACATCCAAGCAATAAAATTGTTCTGTCCAATCATGTTTCCTATGCGATTGTAAAGTCTCTAAATACTTAGCTGACAAACTGTCATCAAACGAAATAATTTTCGTAGTTTTGTAGCCTTTAAATCATGGTCATGATAGAAACAGAAATTAGCTTAAAACAACACGACGAATTGCGTCAAGGAGAAGCAGTTATGCTTGAGGGGGATGTAGAGCAGCAAAACGGCCGTAAACTGTATATAGAAAGTTATGGTTGTCAGATGAATTTTGCTGACAGTGAAATTGTTGCCTCCATTCTGTTAGATAAGGGTTTTACAACCACTTCCGATTATAAAGAAGCAGATGTTGTGTTTATAAACACCTGTTCCATCCGTGAAAATGCAGAGCAACGTGTACGCAACCGATTGAAAGAGTTTGAATCAGCCAAGGCTAAAAACCCTGGGATGATTGTAGGTGTACTTGGCTGTATGGCTGAGCGCCTAAAATCTAAATTTTTGGAAGAAGAGAAGCTGGTAGATGTTGTAGTAGGACCTGATGCCTATAGGGATTTACCAAATCTAATTGAAAAAGTGGATGACGGTACGCGTGCTGTCAACGTATTACTATCTCGCGAAGAAACCTATGCTGATATTAATCCGGTTAGGCTCAACACCAATGGTATCACAGCATTCATTTCCATCATGCGTGGCTGTGACAATATGTGTTCTTTCTGCGTGGTGCCCTTTACACGAGGCAGAGAAAGAAGTAGAGATCCGCATTCGATCGTACGGGAAGCACGGGAATTATTCAAAGCTGGTTATAGAGAAGTAACGCTGTTAGGGCAAAACGTAGATTCTTATAAATGGACTCCCCAAGAGGAGACGGACAGCACTACATCTGTACAGGATCCAATTACCTTTGCACAACTATTAGAAATGGTGGCACAGGTAGACCCTTTATTAAGAATACGGTTTTCAACTTCCCATCCAAAAGACATAACCGACGAGGTATTGTATAGCATTGCTAAGTATGAAAACATTTGTAATTATATACATTTACCCGTGCAATCGGGCAATTCCCGGGTACTGGAATTAATGAACCGCACCTACGACCGCGCCTGGTATATTGATCGTATAAAAGCCATTAGACGTATCATTCCTCACTGTGGTATCTCTACCGATGTTATTACCGGCTTTTGCAGTGAAACAGAAGAAGAGCACGCGGAGACCTTATCGATGATGGATTACGTCAAATATGATTATGCTTATATGTTTGCCTATTCAGAACGACCCGGAACGCTTGCTGCCAAACGTTATGCGGACGACATTCCGGAAGAGATCAAAAAAAGAAGGTTAACAGAAGTGGTAGCCAAACAACGCGCACACAGCCTTTTACGTCTGCAAGAACAAGTGGGCTTAGTTCATACCGTACTGATCGAAGGTTTTTCAAAACGATCGGATAAAGACTACTGCGGCCGCAATGATCGCAATGCCATGGTTGTTTTTCCGGTAGACGAACGTTATAAAGTGGGAGATTACGTACGTGTATTGGGCGAAAGCTGTACGTCAGCAACTTTAATAGGCAAGATTGTCGATTAATCATAGGCATTTACGTATGGATTTGCGATTAAAAATTATTGTACAAAAACGTTAAAATACGGATAGAACAAATGGATATCCAAGATATAAAAAACAGGTTTGGTATAATTGGCAACTCTCCTTTACTAAATAGGGCAATCGATGTTGCCAGACAAGTTGCGCCAACGGATATTTCTATTTTGATTACGGGTGAGAGCGGCAGTGGGAAAGAGGTGTTTTCTCACATTATCCATCAATTGAGCAGTCGTAAGCACGGCCCTTTCATTGCTGTGAACTGCGGGGCTATTCCTGAAGGAACTATTGATTCGGAGCTTTTCGGGCATGAAAAGGGATCTTTTACTGGTGCACATGAAGCTAGAAAGGGATATTTTGAAGTAGTAAATACTGGAACTATTTTTTTAGATGAAGTAGCAGAATTACCTCTAAGTACGCAGGCCCGTTTATTACGCGTCCTGGAATCGGGTGAATATTTACGTGTGGGATCATCCAAAGTACAAAAAACCAATGTGCGCATTATTGCGGCTACCAATGTGGATGTTTTTGACGCCGTAAAGGCAAGTAAGTTTCGGGAAGACCTATATTATCGTTTAAATACGGTACCGTTGCGCATTCCACCGTTGCGCGACAGAAGAGAAGATATTCATTTACTCTTTAGAAAATTTGTAGCAGACTTTACAGATAAATACCGGAGTCCGAGCATACAGTTAACAGATGATGCCCAGCAATTGTTGAGCAGCTATAATTGGCCTGGAAATGTGCGTCAACTGAAGAATATTGCTGAGCAAATTGCCGTTCTTGAAAAAGAGCGGATCATCACGGCCCAGATACTCCAGACCTATCTACCAACCGAACGGACAAGCACCCTGCCCATGCGGTTAGAGAACAAAGGAAATGATGATTTCTCGGAGCGGGATTTATTATACAAAGTGCTGTTTGACATGAAAAAAGACATGGTTGATTTAAAGAAATTGGTGGTGGAATTATTAAAAAATGGTATTGATGCCAATACCATTTCTGATAATTCGCCCTATTTAAATCAATTGTATAGGGAGGTGCAACCCGCATCAGGCAACAATGAAACATTTTCTCCGTTAACAATACATCAGCCAGCGCCAGCAAAAGAGAATTATGAAATTGCTCCGCATGCGGAAGAAGTAGAAGAATCTCTTTCACTGGTAGAAAAAGAATCTGATTTGATCAAACGGGCACTTAAAAAATATAAAGGCAAGCGTAAACTAGCTGCTCAGGAACTTGGTATTTCTGAACGCACTTTATACCGTAAAATAAAAGATTTAAATTTAAGTTAGACAAGAAATATACATTTTAGACATGCATAAATTCTTAAAACTATCCGTGCTCCTTTTACCTTTCTTTTTAGTGTTACAGGCCTGCGGTGTATATAAGTTAAATGGGGCATCCATCCCCGAAGGCATGAAAACCTTCAATGTACAGTTCTTTGAGAATTCTGCTCCCATTGTGGTGCCATATCTCAGTCAATCCTTTACGGAGGCACTGAAAGAACGCATCAGAAACCAGTCGAGATTGAGCCAGGTAACGACGGAGGGTGATGCCATGTTTGAAGGTCGTATAACCGGTTATGCCATCACTTCGGCCGCTGTTGGGGGAGCCAATGATCGTGCGCAAGCCAATCGCTTGTCTATTACCATTAGTGTTAAATATGTCGACAATATTAATCCTGACAATGGCTTTGAACAAAGTTTTACCCGCTTTCTGGATTTCCAAGGAACCATACAATCACAGGAACCACAGCTTGTGGAAGGTATTAATAGACAGTTAACAGAAGATATTTTTAACAGAGCCTTTGCCAACTGGTAAACGGATAACCGAGGTAGATCGTGAAACATCAAATTTCATCACAAAACAGGTTTAATGAGATTTTAAACAATCCCGCGCAGGCAAAGCCGCACGATGTCGAACAGCTCTTGAAGGCCTATCCTTATAGTCACATCCTATGGTTTATCGAAGCGAAAAGACACATACTTCACCAGGGAGAAGAGAGCCAAAATCTCTTAAACAGTGTGTCTTTATATGCATCATCTCCTGAGCAGTTATACAGTTATCTTTACGCAGAGCCCATCAATGATCTTGCCATTCATAACCAAGACAAGGTAGCCAAACTAGATTTACTGTTAAATCAAGAGCATGCTGAAGGCAACGAAAACCTGATAACCAATATAATGAAATCAGACAATGATGCTGTTGATTCAGAGGACATAACGCCTTTATCAGCAGTGGAGGCCGAAACCGCGCCCCCCCTTATCAGCATTGTTTCCGAAGCCGACGAGACACATACGAGAGAAGATGTTGCTAAATACGATGATGAGCTAATGCCTTATACTTTTGTTTGGTGGCTACATAAAACACGTTTAGAGTATGCGGACACCTATCAACCTTATGCACCAAAAACGAAACCTGCTTTGAAAAATCTGCAAGGCAGTATCAGCGATATTGTACTCGACCAACAGATCCGGGAAAACATTTTCCATTTACAATCGCCGGAAGAAAAATTAAGTATTAAAGAAAACAAAACCATTACCTTTAAAATCCCACAGAAGACAGATGAAATCATCGAACGTTTTATAAAAGAAGAACCACAGATCAAACCACCACAGGCCAATAAAATAACCCTTGAAAATAAAGCCAAACAAAGTGCGGAAGACCAATCTGTTTTCGTATCCGAAACGTTGGCAGAGATTTATGTGGAACAAGGCCTTTATCACAAAGCAATAGACGCTTATATGAAATTAAGTTTGAAATATCCCAAAAAAAGTGTTTATTTTGCCGACCGTATCAAAGACTTAGAAAGTAAAATAAATTAACATCATAAAGAAATGCATACATTATTCATCGTACTGACCATTTTAGCCTGCGTGCTTTTGGTTTTTGTAGTTTTAATTCAGAACCCTAAAGGCGGTGGTTTAGCTTCCGGTTTTGCAGGTTCAAATAACTTAATGGGCGTACAACGTACCGGGGACATATTAGAAAAGGGGACATGGGTTTTAGTTATTGCTATTATGGTGTTTTCACTGCTGATCAATGTAACCAACCCAGGCCCAAGCACTGGTGGCAGTGATTTACAACGCCAAATTACCCCCACTACTACTCCTTCGACACCGTTACAAAGTCCGTCGACGACACCGGCTGCTCCACAAGGACAGATACCCACAGCAACAGATTCTACCAAATAGTAGATATAAGTAGATAAAAAATAAAAAAGGCTATCCAAAGTGGATAGCCTTTTTAGCTGACAAATATTCAGCTGAGCTGACACCCATAAGCAACCTTTCATTTCTTTAACCTCTTTCAAATGAAAAAATGACAACAAAACGAAGTCATTTTGACTTTGGCACAGTTCATGACTTAACCTAGACGTAAACGTTAATCTTATAAAACAACAATAACAAGTTATTACAATTATGGCATTAAGTATTAAACCAATTGGAGACAGAGTAGTAGTAGAAGCTGCTGCTGCCGAAGAAAAAACCGCATCAGGCCTTTACATTCCTGATACTGCAAAAGAAAAACCTCAACGTGGAACCGTAGTGGCAGTTGGTGAAGGCAAAAAAGACGAGCCTATTACCGTTAAAGTGGGCGATGAGATTTTGTATGGTAAATATGCTGGCACCGAAATAACCTACGAAGGAAAAGAGTATTTAATTATGCGCGAATCTGATATCTATGCTATCATCTAATTGGATAGCTATTGTTGGATAGATTAAAAAAAATCATTAACCCTTAAAGTAGCGTAAAATAACAACAGACTGTACGCAATTTTAAATATTAAAAATTATGTCAAAACAGGTAAAATATAACGTTGAAGCGAGAGATGCCCTGAAAAAGGGTGTTGACATTTTGGCTAACGCCGTAAAAGTAACATTGGGGCCAAAAGGTCGTAACGTAATTATCGAAAAGAAATTTGGTTCTCCTGCCATCACCAAAGATGGCGTTACAGTAGCAAAGGAAATTGATTTGAAAGATCCTTTGGAAAATATGGGTGCACAGATGGTTAAAGAAGTTGCTTCTAAAACAGCAGATCAGGCTGGTGATGGAACAACTACTGCAACTGTATTGGCACAAGCGATCGTAACCGCTGGTATCAAAAATGTTGCTGCCGGAGCAAATCCGATGGATTTAAAACGTGGTATTGATAAAGCCGTTGCGTCTGTTGTTGGAGACCTGAGAAAGCAATCGCAAACGGTTGGTGAAGACAACAATAAGATCAAACAAGTAGCGACTATTTCTGCGAACAATGATGAAGTTATTGGTGAACTCATTGCAGAGGCAATGGAAAAAGTTGGCAAAGACGGTGTAATTACTGTTGAGGAAGCAAAAGGTACGGAAACCGAAGTAAAAACAGTAGAAGGTATGCAGTTTGATCGCGGATATCTTTCTCCTTATTTCGCTACTAATACCGAGAAAATGGAAGCCGAATTAGAAAATCCTTACATATTGATCTACGATAAAAAGATCAGTAATATGAAAGAATTGCTTCCGATCTTAGAAAAACAAGTACAAACCGGCAAACCTCTCTTGATTATTGCTGAAGATTTAGATGGAGAAGCTTTAGCTACCTTGGTAGTAAATAAAATTCGTGGCTCGCTAAAAGTTGCAGCCGTTAAAGCTCCTGGTTTTGGCGATCGCCGTAAAGCTATGCTTGAAGACATCGCCATCTTAACTGGTGGTACTGTCATTTCTGAAGAAAGAGGTTACAAATTAGAAAATGCAGAGCTTTCTTATTTAGGACAGGCAGAAAAAGTAGTAGTTGATAAAGACAATACTACCCTTATTAATGGTTCTGGAAGTGCCGATGATATTAAGTCACGTGTAAGCCAAATCAAAGCACAGATCGAAACAACTACTTCAGACTATGACCGCGAAAAACTGCAAGAGCGTTTAGCTAAGTTAGCTGGCGGTGTTGCTGTACTTTACGTTGGAGCTGCTACCGAAGTAGAAATGAAAGAGAAGAAAGACCGTGTTGACGATGCACTTCACGCTACCCGTGCGGCAGTTGAAGAAGGTATTGTTGCAGGTGGCGGTGTAGCCTTCATCAGAGCTATTGATTCTTTAGAAAATCTGAAGGGTGCTACAGAAGATGAAACTACCGGTATCAACATCATCAAACGTGCAATTGAAGAACCATTACGCACTATCTGTAATAATGCAGGAGTAGAAGGTTCTATTGTTGTACAAAAAGTAAAAGAAGGACAAGATGACTTCGGATACAACGCTCGTTTTGACAGATATGAGAACTTAATAGGTGCAGGTGTTATTGACCCTACTAAAGTATCTCGTATTGCTTTAGAAAATGCTGCTTCTATCGCTGCGATGCTACTAACCACTGAGTGTGTTTTAGCGGATGAGCCTGAAGAAGATAAAGCAGGTGCTGGAGCCCCTCCAATGGGTGGTGGTATGGGCGGAATGATGTAATATCCGTTTTCCAATACATAAAAGAAAACCCGTTGATCTTTCGATCAACGGGTTTTCTTTTAAAAATGCTAAAGAAAATAAAATTATTTCTCTATACTAATATGTTTCACTATCTGGCGGTATCCCAAAATCGTAGCCGCCACTGGCATTACGTGGTTTTGATCTACGGTTTTTTTGGGGAGATTTTTTGATCCAAGAGGTAATCGTATCAACCACACCTGCCAAACGTTCTTTATTTAAAAAACCTGCCGCTTGCGTGGAAACCAATCCCATTAATATCTTTTTGACATACCCTGCCTTGCGAAAAAAAACACGATTAACCAAAAAAGGTAAACCTATTTTTAAGCTCTTTGTCAACCAATCTTCATGAAAACCTGCCCCATCTCCTACTCCAACTTTACTGAGTAAACCAGAGCTACTTGGTAAAAAAGCAAACATATTCTGAAAGAAATGTATCGGCTTATTGATTTTCTCTTTCACAATATCGAGCTGATCTTGCAAATAGGCCTCCTGTTCTCGTTTTATATTTTGGAGTCGAGCAATTTCCGCCTGCAATTCTGTCAAATTGGTAATTCTATTCTTCATCGTCATCATCATCATTACGTAGTTTTATAAGAATCTTCACAAAGAAATTCGCTATGACAGCTTTAATAGATTTCTTAAATAAGCCTACCAGTAATATAAATAAAATGAATATCACACCCGTTAGGGCAAAACCCAACGCATAACTATTCAATAATTCACCAAAGAAAAAGGCAAGTGCCATACTCAGGTAAAACACTACAAAAAAAGCAAAAAGCAGAACGATGATACCTACCGCTATTCCAGGAAGGATTTTAGAACTACGTCCAACAAACTTTAAATAAGCTAAATCAGTATAATTTTCAACATATTCTTTTAGCTTTTGTACAACCCCTTTAAGTGAAAATTTGTTCTTATCTTCCATAGACCGTTTTTTTCCATTATAGAGTAAGCCTTCGGTTTACTCTATAATGGATTAAGATTATATTCAAGCATGTTCTTCCAGGGCTTCTTCGATTTCAGCCTCTCCTTTATTTACTTTTGATTTGATGGTGGATACTACACGTTCTTTAAGGTCATTAAACTGCTCTACCTGTTCAGCAGTACGCTCCTTAATAGCATCTCCCAAGTCCTTCAACGAATCGCTTAATTTATCCCGCGTATCAGAACCTTTTTCAGGAGCGAACAAAATCCCTAAAGCTGCACCTGCGGCTAAACCTGCTAATAAAGCAGCTACTACTTTTCCATTATCATTCATGATGTCAAAAAATTAAATGTAAATTATCAATTATAATATAAAGGTAACTCCGTGCGTCCCTTTATTTAATACAAATTATACAGCAAACTGTTTGCCAACTATTTTAATCATCAGGTATTTTTTTCTTTAAACGCATCTCTGCCAATTTATTAGTTTCGTATATTTTTATCGTAATCAAAAAATACGACAATAACAGCGGTCCAAAAACTAAACCCATGATACCAAACATGGGAATCCCGATAATAACCCCGATAATCGTAATGATTGGATGTATATCTCCCACACGTTTAGCTATGACCAGACGCAATATATTATCGATATTTGACACAAAAAGTAAGCCCCACAACAACATACCGATCGCATTAAAAGTATCTCCGTCTAACAACTTTATAATACTTGCAGGCACAAATATTAATGGCGCACCAACCACCGGTATGAAAGAAAGAAGAACACATATTACCCCCCAAAACAGCGGATCTCCAAAATTAAATAGCCAATATCCAAGTGCCACTGCGCTTCCCTGAACAAGTGCTATAAACCCTTGCCCAAGCACATTCGAGTACGTAATATTTCTAAGTTCGATGCCGAAACGAATCGCATTCTCATCCCGAAAAGGTGAATAGCGTAATAAACCCTTTTCAAAGTCACGGCAACTTACAAAGAGAAAGTATAGCAAAAAATACATAACCGTTAGATCCAGCAGCAGATTAGCAGCCCCGCCCAGAATGGAAGTAAGCAAATTACCCGCGTACGAAATACCTTTTTGTAAGTTATCTGCAATCAAATCTGGTTGCTGCAATTTATCTCCAAGAAATTTATTTATTCCGTCGATGACCTTTTGTATTCGCTCCGGATTTCTTGTTATTTCTATTACCCTTTTTGCAATCATATTGATTAATCCGTAGAAAGGAAATACGATTACAAAAAATGACGAAACGATAATAAAGACGGCCGCTAGCGACTTACGCCATCGTAAACGTTCTACAAAATAGAGATTGACGGGTCTGAAAATGGTATACATAACCGCGGTAGCCAGCAATGCGCCAAAAATGCCACGGAGTGAGTATAGAATAAAAGCGCCCAATACAATAATAATTATCAAGGTAATATTATTGCGTTGCTTTTGATCAAATAGCGCTATTGACATGCTGTAAATTAGAAATTAAAAAAGAAAATACAAATTCATCAAGACTCTTTGAAATTGGGCGGACGTCTTGCGAGAAAAGCTTGGGTACCCTCTTTGAAATCATCTGTACCGAAACACTTAGAAAATTCACTTATCTCAACATCAAACCCTTCTGCTTCTGCTCCTAATGACGCATTGATAGCCCTAATAGCCGATGCAACAGCCCTGGGAGAACGTTTTGAAATTTGCTCAATAAGCTCCTCAGCTTTGGCAATAATCTCATCTGCAGGTACAACATGATTAACCAGACCGATCTGGAGTGCTTTCTCCGCATTGATCATTCCTCCGGTCAAGATCATTTCCATCGCGTTTCCTCTTCCAACCAATTGTGTTAAACGTTGGGTACCTCCGTACCCAGGAATCAGTCCGAGTGATACTTCCGGCAATCCCATTCGAGCCGTATGGCTTGCTATCCTCATATGGCAGGCCAAGGCAAGTTCCAAGCCGCCCCCTAAAGCAAAACCGTTGATAGCTGCGATAATAGGTTTTTCTGCCTGATGTATCACATTGAACACCTTCGTTTGCCCCTCCTGGGCCAAATTACGTCCTTGCTCTTCGTTAAAATCTGCAAACTCGCTAATGTCCGCACCAGCGACAAAAGCTTTCTCTCCCGCGCCTGTTATAATAACTCCATGTATTTTTTCATTTTGCAAGGCCCCGGTAATTGCTATATTTAACTCGATAAGTGTTTCCTTGTTTAAAGCATTTAACTTTTTTTCCCTATTAATGGTAATATAAAAAATCCCATCCTGTAATACAGTAAGCAAATAATGATATGCCATGTTATTCATTTTTAAGTTCTAAAACAATCGAATGAATGAATGTTTTTAAAATATTTGCTAAATATACCTTTCCGTAACAATTTCACAACATTGAACGTAAATCTTCGTGTAAGATATTCTAAATAGATTGCATTATTGTCATAATAGTTAAATTATTTCTTAAAAATATGTATTCTCCTCTTTTTTCCCTACCTTTGCGGTGCAATAATTTATGGAGACCAACGTTTTGTAAAGGAAGTATGTATATTGCATACACCTAATAAAGAATAAGTTAAGCGCCTATGAAGTTGAAAAGAAGAGTTTTGTTACCTAGTTTTGTGTGTTTATTTTTAGCAGTTGCCGTCAGTATTGGGTGGCGTTCTATCCACTACACCAAACCATCCAGAAATACTATTAGGGAAAAAGAAGAAAAGACTGATGAGACGAAACGTTCTATTCTATCTTATAGTTTTGAATCTACCTTTAAAGAAATCAAGCATCTTGCCCCAACCTTAGATAGTAATGTATTCAAGCAAGCCTATATAGGTTACCTAAATCTCCGTGAACAGGGGAAGACAAATTCTTCCATCATCACTATCGCAGATTTGGCCATACATAGCAGCAAGCCCCGTTTATGGATTATTGATTTAGCACAAGAGCGTGTGCTCTTAAATACTTTTGTGGCACACGGGAGAGGAAGCGGTGTTTACGAAGCCAAAACCTTCTCGAATCGCCCAAATTCAAACCAAAGCAGTCTGGGATTTTATCTGACAGGAGAAACCTATCAAGGTAAACACGGAAGATCATTAAGGTTAGACGGCTTAGAACGAGGATATAACACCAATGCAAGAAGTAGGGGCATCGTTCTACATGGTGCCTGGTATGTAGGTGCTAATGTTTTAAAAGGACAGAATCGGATGGGAGTAAGCCAGGGTTGCCCTGCAGTTGCAGAAGCCTTGAAAGATAAAATTATTGATCTGATAAAAGATCGATCAGTGCTCTTTATACATGGAAATTCTACCAACTATCAATCAGCGCTTCTTAATGAAGATACCGCTATACAAAGCCTGATGGCCTCTAATATGGCAGAAGCTGCACTACAAGATTCCAGCGCATTGAATGAAGAAGGCAATTTACTTTAGTTTTCTATATAAAATAGAATCCAATTTATATACGTCGGGATAAAAAGCTAGTTCACCTTCCTGATTTAGTGTACATGTCATGTAATCAAGAATTACTTGTGCCTGAGGCTTTAGAAATATGGTTTTAGCTATTGGATGATCAGACTCCATCTCCTCTTTGATAAGATCATATTTATCTCCTTCACCAAATAAGGCATAGGCGAGAGCCAATGGCTTTTCCACGCGAACACAGCCGTGACTGGCCGCCCTCATTTTTCTGTTAAAAGTACTTTTCGCTGGTGTGTCATGCAGGTAAACACTGCTTCCATTCTTAAATAAAAACTTAATCAATCCCAGCGAATTGGTATTTCCCGGTTGTTGTTTAAAGCTATAAGGAAGATGTGCTTCATCGTAACCGCTCCAATCGATGCTGTCCACATTGGGTACTCTCTCTCCTTTGTAGTATACATCAATGCCGTGGTTTGCCAAATAAAACTTATCAGCTTTCGCCTGTACCAGTATTTCTTTTTTAGCAATGCTGCTTGGAATATTCCAAATAGGGTTTACCTGTACGCTATGGATTCTACTACTCAGCATGGGCGTTTCATGCCCATCTGCTTTGCCCACCACTACCTTCATTTCATCGATGTATTGCTTATCCTGTATCACGTGCAGTTGATAAGAAGGTATATTCACATAAACCAAAAAACTGCTATCTATCTCAAACTTCCACCGCAATCTCTCCAAGTTAGCTATCAACGTCACATCGTTCTTCTTTTTCTGTTGTTGTAGAGCTATTTGCATTTGTTTATAGAGCGTATCTTTTGGTTGCAAACTATCCAAATAGGTCCTCAGTTTTTCTGTAGAAAGTACCTGCTCAAACAGAAGGCTATCAGGCCTCTTAATGGGAATGTAATAACGGGGTAAGCTTTGCTGCGGATTTACCTGGCCGTACATTAACGTAAAACTATATTTAGTAAGCGCCTCTGCAAAGAGTATTTCTGCCTTTATAATGCTTGCATAAGCCGTTTGAACATTAGAAACAGCCTCCTTATCAGCCAGTTTATTTATCGCCTTTTTTAGCGCTTCGACTCCATAAGGTTTTACTGCCAAGCCGTGTTCATTAATCCGTTCAAGATATTCAACAAAATAAAACAGAGAAGAATCGTTATAGAATTTGTTGAATAAAATCGGTTCATAATTTCTAGAGGCATAAAAGCCATTTAGATATCTCGGGTTTTTTAGTGTACCTGCATAATCTGCTAGATAAGATTGGAAAGCAATATGTAGCGAATCTGCCTCAATCTGCTTATACACTGGATTTTTGGTTTTCCGATAAAGTAACTCCCCTATTTCTGTACCGGGCTTGCTACACCCTACCCATACTATCGCTATAATACCTGCAAAAATCAGCGTCTTTAATCGCCTTAAATGTTTATTCATATAACCCAATGTGCTTCCGAAACGATTCTCGCTCCATACATCCGTTTACAGACATAAACTATGCCGATTATTTCGTTGTCTTTACGGGCAAAACACAAATCCCCACATCGCTCACTCCCTTTAATGGACTGTCGCGCATATTTTGTTCGATTGTAAACTGATAGCTCCCTGTATCCGGAAAATGATAATCAGTATGATAGGCAATCTGATAGCTATAAAGATTCCCCAACCCCTTACCTAACCATCTACCGTCTTTATCGGCAACCTTCAATTCAATTCTCTTGCTTGTTTGTTTACTATCCGGATTCGTTTGATGTACTAATAGAAATAAGTTAGCATAGCGGTAATCTGCAGTCAATCTTAAGTTCACCTTAAGGCTATATGTCTGGTCTCTATCCTTTACATTTACCTTAAAAGACGGAGTGAAATTATAGTTCCAGAGCTGATTGGGCACGGGTTTAAATTCGTCTAGGATAGCATTCCCGCCACATGCTGCCATCAAGTTGACGGCAAATGACACCCATACCCATACCATCCATCTAGTACCCCTATTCTGTTTGTGATTTACCACCATTTGTAGCATTTCCGTCTTTGGGTGTATTTTTCTTGTTTTTATATCGTCTCCGATTATTTCTAGTCTTTTGCGGTCCTTCCGTTTTTCCTCCATCTTTCACGTCGTTAGCATCATTTATTCGCGCTCTGCCCTCCGCTTTGTCCGAAGCTGTATCTTTGCTTTCTTTTTTGCCTTCCGATGTACCATTCTTAGGTTGAAGCGCTTTACCGTCAGCAACAGGCTGCTTATTTTTATTTCGCTTACGTGAAGTCGTATTTTTCTTCTTCTTGCCTTTATCATCCAGTCGTGTTAAGCTGTCCTGTCCCACCACATTTTCGTAATCGTAGGTAATCGGTTTGGCTTGCTCAACTTCTTCCTTTACTTCAATAAGATCGTCTGGTTTAATACCGTTCCTGTTATCTTCTGCTATTTCTTTAACTACATCTATTTCCAGAGAGACCCAATTTTCATCACCTTGGAAAGAAAACCACATCAACCTTTTAAAAATGTCCGTTTTTTGCAAGCGAGCTGTTCCACGTTTGGTCTCTAACCGATCGATATCATTGGGGATATCCTTGAGCGCATCCATATACGTATCCAGTTCATAATTCAGGCAACATTTTAATTTACCACACTGCCCGGCTAATTTCAGCGTATTTAATGAGAGATTCTGATAACGTGCAGCAGCAGTAGATACGGTTTTAAAATCTGTCAGCCATGTAGAGCAACACAGTTCCCTCCCGCAGGACCCTATTCCACCCAAGCGGCTTGCTTCCTGTCTCATGCCAATTTGCCGCATTTCAATGCGTATCCGGAATGCTTCGGCCATCTTTTTGATCAGCTCGCGAAAGTCAACTCTCCCTTCCGCGGTATAATAGAAGGTAGCTTTTGTTTTATCCCCCTGATAATCTACATCACTTAATTTCATCGAAAGACCCAGATCCAGAGCCAATTTACGAGCACGGTGCATGGTTTCCCATTCCAGATCTTTCGCTGCCTGATACTTATCCATATCATTGGGCGTAGCCTTTCTGAAAATCTTCTTTTCAACACTTTCCGCATCTACTTTATTCTTTTTCAGTTGGAGCCGCACCAGCTCACCTGTTAAAGACACAAACCCAACATCATAGCCACCGGTAGCTGTCTCAACTACCACCGGTTCTCCCATTTCCAGATAAAGATGATCCGTATTGAGATAAAAATCTTTCCTGGAGCCTTTAAATCTTACTTCTACAATGTTAAAAGGTATATAGCTTGCTGGCATATCCATGTGATTTAGCCAGTCGTAAACATCCAATTTATTACATCCGTTGGTCATGCATGAGCCGTTGCTTTGGCAACCTGCGGGGGCACAACCACCTCCGGATGAGCAATTATCACATCCCATATTTATATATATTGAGTCCCGAAAAAGCCCGGGAGCGTTTAGTGTTTAAATAATAAAACTAATTGCAAAGATACATCTAAAAATAAGATTTTAGGATTTGCATTACGTTCTATATGATAACTTGTCTTTTCGAAGAAATTTACGCACGTCTCTAGCTTCTCTGTTGCATACAGCGGACTGAATTTCTCCACAAATGACATTTCTGCGTTAGGCAAATGCACCAAGGTATGTATTCCTTCCTTGAAAAGCACTACATCGCGCATCATTTGAATAGCGTAAAGTAAGAAACTTTTTTGGTTTTCTCTGCCAAGCTTAGCCAATCCATCCTCCACCAAGGTAATTAGATCTAGCACTTTACCTCCAAAGCAAAGCCTTAACCATTGCACAAACAGGCTAAAGTGATTGCTCCCTTCTTCTGTTAAAAGAGCCGTTACCTGCTGCATATTGCCCGAACTGATATAGGCCAGTTGTGCCGCCTTCTCGGGAGAAAGACTTCGTTCCTTTATCAAATAATCGGTTAGACTGGCCTTATCAATGGCATTTACTTTTACCAACTGTGTCCGCGAGATAATGGTATTTAGTAACTGATCCTGATTTTGTGTAATCAAAAGAAAAAGTGTTTTTTCGGGCGGTTCCTCAATCAATTTCAGCAGCGTATTGCCTTCTTTATCCAGATATTCAGGGAGCCACATAATTAACACCTTATACGTTGCTTCAAAGGCTTTAAGGCTTAACTTCTGAATAATATGATGGCACTCTGCGATATTGATGTTGGCCTGCTTATTACCTGCATCCAGGTTACTACGCCAAATGTCCAGATTTAGATAAGGATCATTTAAAAAACTCTTTCGCCATTGCTCGATAAATGTACTGGCAGTATCTTCTTTATGCGAAGCAAAAAAAGGGTAAGAAAAATGCAGATCTGGATGTATCAATTTACTATATTTCCTACATGAATTACAGCTACCACAGCTGTCGTTCTCCTCTTTATTTTCACAATTTATATATTGCGCATAGGCCAGGGCTAAAGGCAAACTGCCACTTCCCTCCGGTCCGAGAAAAAGCTGTGCATGGCTCACCCTGTTTTCCTTCACCGTTCGAATCAAATGTTCTTTTATTTTCGCTTGTCCTATTATATCTTTAAACTGCATATTCCATCAATTCCAACGGTTACCATTCTTTCCGAGCTGTCTCGCAAAGGGTAAGGTTTCACTTATTAAACTCAATGATCATTTCTGTATCTTTGTTACCAGAATAAAATCAAAAATCAAACTTAGACAAATTGCCTTTTATATGCAATATAAAAAAGCGGCATATACTAAGGGTGATTTATCGATCTCTCATCTACCATTGAGAGTTTAATTTATAGATAAAAACAACAAATTTATGCGTATAATGGCTTTCGATTATGGCACTAAACGGATAGGTATTGCCGTGACCGACCCACTGCAACTTATTGCTACTGCACTGACTACCATTCATCCCAATGAGATTATCCAATACTTAAAAGACTATCTCCAGGCCGAACCAGTAGAAAAATTTGTAGTAGGTATGCCCAAACAGTTGGACGGAACTGATTCACAATCAGCGATGCACGTCAGGGGGTTTACACGTCTACTAAAAAAAACATTCCCAGAGATACCGATCATTACCATTGATGAACGTTTTACTTCCAAAATGGCCTCGGCGAGTATTGCCCAAAGCGGACTCAAGCGCTCAAAAAGACAGGAGAAGGGATTGATAGATAGTGTATCGGCTGTCATTATCTTACAAGATTTCATGCGGAGCACTTATCTGTAGTCGTCTTGCTTACTCAAAACAAAATGCAATCAATTTGTTTTTATTGGTATTGGAGAATACCAAGCATTTATCTAAGTTTGCTTTATGGAGATAATGGATAACCTGCTGAGCACTTATCTAGGCAACACTTGTGACGAAGAGACCTTACTCTTGCAAAAAATAGACCGCGAGACACATCTCAAAGAAACCATGCCGCATATGCTTTCCGGGCATTATCAAGGTCGTTTATTAAGCATGCTCAGCCATCTAATTGTCCCCAAAAGAATACTGGAAGTGGGTACTTTTACCGGTTACGCCACCCTCTGTTTGGCCGAAGGGCTAGCAGCAGAAGGTATGCTACACACCATTGATATAAACGAAGAGTTGCAAGAGCGTGTACAGCGCTATTTTGATGCCTCTCCCTATAAAAATAAAATCGCTTATCATATCGGTGATGCGCTTACCATCATCCCAACGCTGGATGAAATATTCGATCTCGTATTTATTGATGCCGATAAAAAGAACAATCTCAATTACTATCAGCTAGTTCTAGAAAAAGTACGTCCTGGCGGACTGATTCTAATTGACAATGTGTTATGGAAAGGCAAAATAACCGATGAAAAACCTGATAAGCAAACCGAACAGGTAATACAGTTAAATCAGATCATTGCGCAGGACCAGCGAATACAAAAATTAATTCTGCCTGTACGTGATGGTGTTTTTGTTATAAGAAAACGGTAATGAAAAAGTTTATCATACTCCTTTACTTCATTCTTTTTTCGCTGCCCATCAATGCTCAAGTGCAGGCACAACAATACATTGAAACACATAAAGACTGGGCTATTAACGCCATGAACGAGTTTGGTGTTCCTGCAAGTATTGTACTCGCAGTAGCCATGTATGAGAGTGGCAATGGCACTAGCAAGGTGGCTTCTTACTTAAACAATCATTTCGGCATCAGGGGCGCCAATAATAACAAACAGATTAAGTCTTCTTACAAAGGTTATGAAAGCGTAAAAGATTCGTATGACGACTTTATTTGTTACTTAAAAAGTCACAAACAATTTAACCCTTTATTCGAGAAGTATAGTGCATACGATTATCATTCCTGGGCCTATGGTATCATGTGGGGAGGTTATGCAGGGAGCAAAGCTTGGGCTGCGCACATTATTGCCATCATCAAAAAACATCAGCTCTTCATGCTGGACAATCGACCCGAAGGTTATTTAGAGCCAACCCATCTGGAAATAGAACAGCCCCATACCGTTTCGACCGCTTTATATATTGTTAAAAAAGGAGATACGCTAGGAGCTATTGCCAAATATCACAAAACAACAGTAAAAAATATCCGAAAGAACAACTTTCTTCGGAATGACAAATTGAAGATTGGCCAACGACTTAAAATTTAATCACAGCATTTGAAAAATATGCATACGCTCCATTCCAAAACATCGCCCACCACGCTATTTTGCTCAGCGATATTTTTCTTATCCTGTATGTTATTCATCTCTTGTTTACCTAAGCAAAAGGTATTACAAAGCAATAAATCCAAACAGCAGGGGCAGTACCCAAGCACAGGGAGAACCCCCAACTCAACAAACCGGCCTAGTCCATCCAACCAGGCCCTTGCCATCAGTGCATCTGCTCAAGATTATATCAATACATATAAAGCGATAGCCATCAAAGAGATGAATAGTTATGGCATTCCGGCCAGCATTACGTTGGCTCAAGGACTATTAGAATCTGCCAATGGGAATAGTCCCCTTGCCCGGGAAGCCAACAATCATTTTGGTATCAAGTGTACCTCCGATTGGAAAGGAGGATCTTTCTTTAAAGATGACGATGCGATAGATGACTGTTTCCGAGTATACCATTCAGCAGAAGACTCTTTTAGAGATCACTCTGAATTCCTTCTCCGTAAAAGATATGCTGCTTTATTTGAGCTGGATAAAGACGACTATATTGGCTGGGCCAAAGGCCTTAAACAAGCCGGTTATGCCACTAATCCACGCTATGCACAGCTGCTAATTGATCTCATTGAGCGCTACGGACTTTACACCTACGATAGAGGAGAAAAGGCCCCGGAAAAAATATACAGAGAAGAGCGGGTGATGACAGAGATCGCAGAAAATACAACTAAAGAGCCCGAGCAGGCAACAGCAAAACCTCCCTTGCAGATGAATATCCACGAAGTAAAGCAAGGTGATACGCTCTTTAGCATCAGCAAAAGGTACAACTTAACCACAGAAGAATTAAAGAATCTTAATAGCTTAAAGGACGATGATCTTGTGTTAGGGCAATTGCTGTTGGTTTCCAAGTAGTTCAGAATGCTGTTATCGATAGCGCACTATCTTTTTGATAGCGAAGTCTTATGTTAAAAATTGCAAAATCATTTTCAATGACCTGCCTCATTCTATATCTTTGTTAGCTTGAAGATCTTCACAACCATAATCGCTTTATATATCTTATCTACGCTCTCTGTTATTGCACAAGAGAGAGAAGGGATTGTATTTGACAACTATACCAAGCAACGTATAGCACGGGTATATATATATAATACTGCAAATGATGAAATGAAGTACAATGATCGACGAGGCGAGTTTGCCATTAAAGCCAATCCGGGAGATACGCTTATCGCGCTGGTAAAAGGTTACCATGCCGATACCCTGATTGTGAAGAAAGACCCTGTCATTGTGTTCAATCTCAATCGTGCCACCATTTGGCTCGATGAAGTAAGCATATTAGCCAAGCGGTCACCTGCTGAAATCCTAGAAGACAGAAAAAGAGATTTCAGCTCGGCCTACAGGAAGGGAGACCCGGGAAGCCTGTTTTCCGTTGGCCCAACCGGTGCAGGTATAAGCATCGATGCCTTATATTCATTACTAAGTAGGCAGGGGAAAAATGCCCGTTTTTTGCAGGAGCTTATTCAACGCGAGTATGAAAACAATGTGATAGATACTAAATTCACACAAACGATTGTTAAACGTTTAACTCATTTAAATGGCGTTGCCTTAGAAGATTTCATGCAGCAGTACAGACCTTCTTACCATTTCATCATACAAGCGAATGATTATGAGCTGGGCAAGTACATACAGACATCGTATAATATGTACCGTAAAAACCCAAGTGCTTATCGTTTGCAGCCATTGCCCAAAGCTAACCCTCCAAAAGAGGAAGTTAAAATAGAACGCCTAAATCCAAATTAGGGCATTATTCTTGCGGATTAACGGTTTGTATCTTGAAAGAGGAGTTAAAAGTCAACAGATAATCTTTGTGTATTGCATTATAATGGCAATTTATCTAAGTTTGCTCTGATTTTTAAAACCATTGAGTTATTGTGTACTATTTTGAGAACAGGGGTATAAACAAAAAAATTATTCTGATGAGCATTCGATACCTAATTATTATGTTATTTTTAACAGTAGCATTTTTTACTGCAAATGCCCAAACCCCGGAGCTCAATGATTTACGGCAGGCACCATCCAAAAACAGCCTGCCGGTTAGAACACCAGACCTCAGCATCAGGGACGTAGAAGTGCAAAACCCCAATCTAGATCTAAAAGTAAATTATTGGCGTAACTGGACCACTTTTGGTGTTAACGCCAACCAAGCTTCTTTTAGTGATAACTGGCAGAATGGTGGGGTAAACTCGATTGCTTTAGGTGCTACATTCAATACGAAGTTTGATTTTACTCGTGAGAACAAGAATTTCACTTCTGAGTTAGACTTAAAATATGGTAAAGTAAAAAACAAAGAACAACTTGCCAGAAAGGCCAATGACCGCATTTTATGGGATAATAAATATTCCATTAAGTTTTCAAAAAAATGGTCGTTCTTTGCTTCTCTAACTTTTGAATCGCAATTCGACGCTGGATGGGAATACCGTAGAAATCCTGAAACGCAACAGGAAGAAACCGGAAGAAAAATATCCAACTTCATGGCGCCAGGTTATTTGACGGAATCCATCGGTCTCGAGGTACAACCCTTTACCGGATTCTCCATTCGTTTTGGTACCGGTACCGCGCGCCAAACTTTTGTGCTGGACGACAGAGTCTTGCTACCCATTGTTGAAGGCGACCCACTTCCAGATCAACGTTTTGGTGTACCCTATCCAGAAACCTTCCGAAATGAAGTTGCCTTTCAGATCGTATCCAATCTCGATCGCAATCTGAGTCAAAATATCAATATTAAAGCCCGTTATGCCTTCTTTGCCAACTATGGCGAATGGGATAATGCAAGTCACCGCTTAGATGCTACCTTAACTGCACGCGTTTCAAGAGTGATCAGTGTAACAATGAATGGCATTGCCCTATACGATCCATTACAATTACAAGACACGGAAGGAACCAAATTACAAACCGCTCAATCCTTAGCCATAGGTCTTTTATACAAGTTCCCGAGATAAACTATGACGACAAAAAAGAATTTTTATTTCTTCTTTCTGATAACAACAACACTTCTGATAGGTGCATGCGCCTCCAAAAAGCAATTCGCAGAAACCAATAAAATCTATGAAAAACAGGTAGAACAGTTGGCTGAGGTTATCAAACAACCCCTGCCCACACCACAACAGATGGCATCCGCCGATTTACCGTCACCCGGCATAGAAGGCCAGCGCAAGGATTTTGAATGGGTAGGTACCGTCAACTTCAATATGCGTAAACCCAATTTTGTTATTTTGCATCACACAGCCCAAGATAGCATTGGTCAAACCTTACGCACTTTCACTTTAGAGCGTACCCAGGTAAGCGCCCATTATGTAATCGATAAAGAAGGGAAAGTGTATCAGCTATTAAATGATTATCTAAGAGCCTGGCATGCCGGCAATGGCCGTTGGGGCTCCGTCACGGATTTAAATTCCGTTTCTATTGGTATAGAAATGGACAACAACGGTATAGAACCCTACACCGAATCACAGGTCAATAATTTGCTGACCTTACTAGATACCCTAAAGACAAACTACACTATTCCTACGGAGAATTTTATTGGCCACGGCGATATAGCACCGGGTAGAAAAGTTGACCCTGGAGTTAATTTCCCGTGGAAACGACTTGCTGAGAAAGGTTTTGGCCTCTGGTACGATGATATTTTACAACCCACTCCTGCTTCTTTTAATCCAATGGATGGGCTGCGGATATTAGGCTACGATACGAGAAATGCATCCGCAGCTATCAAAGCTTTTAAGCGGCACTATATTCAAGTAGAAGTAGAACCTGAGCTTACAGAAGAATGGACCCCTTTTGATCTCAGCGTACTATATAACTTATATTTAAAGAAAACCACCCTATAATTATAAGGCGGTTTTCTTTGTATTATCCTTTTTGGGCTTCTTTCGCCCACGTATCCCGAAGCCCTACTGTGCGGTTAAATACTAGATGATCCGGTGTGGAGCGTGTATCCAATGTAAAATATCCCTTTCTAATAAACTGATAACCTTTACCGGGTACTGCCTTTAATAAATCAGGTTCTATATATACCTTTTCCAAAATCTGTAAACTTTCTGCGTTGATAGATTCCTTGAAGTCACCCTCGGTAGCCATCGGGTTCTCGGCTTTAAAAAGGCGATCATATAAACGTACCTCAACGGTTTTGGCATGCGGTACACTCACCCAATGTATGGTACCCTTCACTTTCATGCCGCTGGTATCTTCGCCGCTTTTAGAATTCGGCACATAACTGCAACGGATTTCTGTTATGTTTCCTTCCTCGTCCTTTACGAAGTCGTCGCAGGTTACAATATAGGCATGTTTTAACCGTACGCTCAAACCAGGTCCTAAACGGAAAAATTTCTTCGGCGCGTCTTCCATAAAATCTTCCCGTTCTATCCATAGTTCACGACTAAAAGGAATCTCGCGTTCTCCCTCTCCACCTTCCACCTCTGGATTATTCTCGCCGATCAGCACCTCTTCCTTTCCCTCCGGATAATTTGTGATAACCAGCTTAACCGGATCCAATACAGCCATTCTTCTCCAGGCAGTTTTGTTCAGATCTTCCCGGATGCAAAATTCCAGTAAACCTACATCAATCACATTTTCTCGTTTCGCAACACCTATCCGTTCGCAGAAGTTACGGATACTAGCAGGCGTATACCCTCGTCTACGCAGGCCACTAATAGTAGGCATCCGTGGGTCATCCCATCCCTCCACATATTTTTCATTTACTAGCTGTAGCAAACGACGTTTGCTCATCACCGTATAGGTCATATTCAGACGGGCAAACTCATATTGTTTGGAGGGGAAAATACCAATATTTTCTATTAACCAATCGTAGAGCGGGCGATGGGGTATAAATTCCAAGGTACATACAGAATGGGTAATCTGCTCGATAGAATCACTTTGGCCGTGTGCAAAATCATACATAGGATAGATGCACCATTTATCTCCTGTACGGTGGTGATGCGCATGCTTTATACGGTATAATAGCGGATCGCGCAAATGCATATTTGGGTTTGCCAGATCGATTTTCGCCCGAAGCACCTTGCTTCCGTCGGGATATTTACCTGCTTTCATCTCTTCAAAAAGGTGCAGGTTTTCTTCTATCGATCTACTGCGATAAATAGTAGGCGTCCCTGGTTCCGTTGGAGTGCCTTTGTTAGCAGCAATTTCTTCCGGGGAGCTATCATCTACATAAGCAAGATCTTTTTTTATCAAGGCTACTGCGTACTCATAAAGCGTATCAAAATAATCTGAAGTGTACAGCTCATCCGCCCACTCAAAGCCCAGCCATTTAATATCGTGTTTGATACTTTCTACATACTCTACATCCTCTGTAACCGGATTAGTATCATCAAAACGAAGATTTGTTTTACCTTTATATTTTTGTCCCAAACCAAAGTTTAAACAAATGGATTTGGCATGTCCTATATGTAAATAGCCATTCGGCTCTGGCGGGAAACGTGTTAGAACCCGCCCGTCGTTCTTACCTTTACGTATATCTTCTTCTATAATTTCCTCCAGGAAATTCAATGATTTCTCTTCGTTCATAACGATGCAAACTTAGATAAAATGCTTGGCATTCGCCAATAGCAATGAAACAAATTCATTGCGTAAACACCTACTTATTATACAAATCACATTTAAGCGATTTTCAGAACAGATTACTCTTTTCAGCCAGAAACCGGCAAACCGATAAAAGAAAAAAGCCCGTTCATTCCTGAACGGGCTCCCTACGATTTATATTATTACTATCTTAGATAACTTTAACATTTACCGCATTTAAGCCTTTTTTCCCATGTTCTACTTCGTAAGAAACATGATCGTTCTCACGGATAGAATCGATAAGGCCTGATGAATGAACGAAGATATCGCCACCACCAGCATTAGGAACGATGAAACCAAAACCTTTAGTTTCATTAAAGAATTTTACTACTCCTTCTTGCATTGTATTATATTGAATTTATTAATAATTACGACAAAGGTAAGCATATTAATTTTAGAAAATGCTTTTATAGCATTTTATTTGAGATTAAATTAGGCCGCTTTTATCTTTCTCTCCTTTTATTTTGCGGTCTATTTGAACCAAAACGCCTCTTTTTTGCATTTTGTTGGCTACCGTTTTTTTCTTTTTTTTCCTGCGATGCTTTCTTTGGTAAGGGAACTGCCACAAAGATGTCTCTAACAGGGTAAGGATGATCATTTGTAACCGGTATTGCCTGATTAATCAAGTTATTAATATCCTGGAGGTATGGCCGTTCTTCTATATCACAAAAAGAGAGGGCCTTACCACTTGCACCTGCCCTACCCGTGCGGCCAATACGGTGTACATAGGTTTCAGGTTCATTGGGTAAATCAAAGTTAATAACATACTTTAATTCCTCTACATCGATGCCTCTAGCAGCGATATCGGTAGCGATCAATACGCGTAATCTGCCTGATTTAAACCCATTTAAGGCATTTTGCCTTGCATTTTGTGATTTATTACCGTGAATGGCCTCTGCTGTAATATTTTGTCGGGCTAAAAATTTCACCAGTCGATCCGCTCCGTACTTAGTACGGCTAAATACCAAAACATGGTCTCTTACTTCTTCTTGCAGCAAATGCACCAATAATTTAGGTTTGTTGGCCTTATCTACCGCGTACACCAACTGTGTCACCCTCTCCGCTGTTGAGGAAACAGGGGTAACCTCTACCCTAACCGGATCCCGCAGAATGGTATTGGCCAATTTTGCTATTTCTATTGGCATTGTTGCAGAGAAAAATAAGGTTTGCCGTTTCTGCGGCAGTAGAGAAACGACCTTTTTAATATCATGGATAAATCCCATATCCAACATCCGGTCGGCCTCATCCAATACAAAGTGCGTAATTGCACTTAAGGAAATAATCCGTTGATTTACCAGATCCAACAAGCGCCCCGGTGTAGCCACCAATATATCTGTTCCTTTTCGGAGCGCTGTTATTTGTGTGTTAATATTGACACCTCCATAAACGACTTGATGTTTAAGAGGTAAAAATCTGCCATAAGCGGCAGCGCTCTCATTAATCTGAATCGCGAGTTCTCTCGTTGGTGTGAGAATCAATGCTTTTATATTTTTTTCGGCCGAAGGGCGTGCCGCCAAATGCTGTAAGATCGGAAGAATGAAAGCAGCTGATTTGCCGGTGCCTGTTTGAGCACATCCTAATAGGTCTTTCCCTGAAAGTACCACTGGAATAGCCTGTTGCTGTATCGGTGTAGGGGTTTCATATCCTTCCTCATGAAGGGCCTTTAATAAAGGCGCCGTGAGCTTAAGTGCTGAGAATGACAATATATCAATGAATTAGTTGGAAGTAAAAAAATCAATTACACTCAATTATAAACCATGAGCTGACTGCAAAGATACTATTTAAGATTCAAAACATCTTCAGAGAAAGGCCATAAGTAAAAGTAACCTTCATCCTTTGTATATAGAGTCGAGTTAACATAAAAAAATACAACCACCTAGTTTTACCATCAAAGCAACTAATTCATCAAAATACGAGAAGGAAAAGTCGGTTATTCTCCCTTTCCTTATCGTATTACTGCTTCAGGCAAACCGCTTTTAGCAAAAATCCACCTTTCTCCGCCACAACCTTGATTGTGTTTGCTCCTTCTTCCAGAAATACAGATCCACTATCATAATTATTCCACTCGGAATCAGGTGTTTCTGTTATAGCTACTTCATTTTTCTGCTGGCCTACTTCAATACTTAGTATGCCATTACTTCCCTCTGACGAAGCTTCCACAGTTAAGGTATATTTACCGGCATTTTTTACATTTATTGTATAAAGTAACCATTCATTGTCCTCAATACTAAATATATGAAACCCATCACCGGATTTATCCTTTTTAATATCTACACCATCATTTCGATATTGACTACCTTTATTTCCAGTAGTATTTATCCCATTAACAAAACGATAACTACAAGAATCGTTATCGAAATAGGCCGCATTATTCCTCCCTAAATCATAGTCAACCGCCAATATACGTAGTTCTTTATTTAACAAATGTTGTTTAAAAGGTATAGTGGTCCAATCATTAACCTGTCTAAACATTGCATCTATTACATCTTTATGAATCACGTTACGCTTAACATGTAGATTATCTCCAAGTTCATTCAAGATAGCCGCTGCATTGTCAGGCAACTTTTCATCTTTGGTCCACGCGTTCACCACTTGATCATAACCCTCTGGCCTTTTTACCGATAAGGGGTTATTAATTCCCAGTTTTTTATTCGGCCACCAGGACCATCCTATATTTTGGTCTTCCATAAGCCTTATGGTGTTCGTAAACCAAGTATTAGCATTTTCACCCGCTTCTCCAAGCCATAGAGGCAAGTTATATTGTTCTCGTAGATCTAAAAAATGCTGTATAGAAGCCACGTCAGCAAAATTTCCATATTTGTGAAAACTGATAACCATATTGTCATCCCAATTTGGCTCTATTCCTTTGTAATTATTGGCAAAGGCATTGCCCTCAAGTATAATCATATGCTTTTTATCAACCCTTCTTATTTCCTGTGTAATACGTATGAAGAGCTTGCGTAGCGGTTCATTTTTTTGTTCTTTATTCCCAATTTTATCGCTAACATCTTCAAAACCCCAATTGGTTTCATTTAATAAATCATAGCCCCCAATCATCGGTTCATTTGCATAACGTTCTGCTAGTTTGCCCCAAAGAGCAACTGTTTTATCTTGGTTAGCGGTACTCTCCCATAAGGAAGGTAAATCCGGATTTCTGTCGGCAATGGGTAAATCATTTCCCTGACCGCCGGGAGCCGCGTGCAAATCCAATATTAAGTAAACTCCATTGGCTTTACACCAAGACAATAAGCTATCAGTAAGTGTAAACCCTTCTTCCAACCAAGTTTGTTTTCCTTTTATCGGTTCCTCTTCTATGGATAACGTGTATAGGCGATAATGCATCGGCAAGCGGATGCTATTAAATCCCCATGCCGCCATGCTATCAATATCCGCTTTCGTAGTATGATTGGCCAACCATTTTTGATAGAATTGGGCGGTTTTCTCATTGCCCAGGGTTTTGGTAATAGCTTCCTTTATACGATACTGCTGTCCTAGATCGGCCAAGCCAAACATATATCCCTCCTGTAGCATCCACCCTCCCAAACCCATCCCCCTCAAGATGATCCTTTCACCATTTTCCCGGACAATTGATTTATTTTGTGCTTTTAGAAATTCCTGTGCATTGATCTTTCCAATACATACATTCAGCGCCAGTATCGCAAGTAAATAAGTTAGTTTTTTCATCTATTTTTTATCTTTTATGGTTAGATGGAGCCTTTGATGATTAAACCCGAAGGGCTCATGAACACAAAAGCAATATTTGGAATTCGTGCATAAATAATTCTTCCCTTGTGTGTTTTCCGCCAGCTGGCGGATTAATCATGTCGGGTTCATAAGTGAAGCAAATTTCAAAAAAAACCAACTGATGCAAGCCTTTTAGCGATATCCTGCACCAGTTGGTTATTCTCTTTCCAGCAAATTTTATTTAGTTCCCCCGTATTCTCTATTCTGCTCTAAGATAGTATTTTCAAATTCCAGCAAGGGAATCGGCAATACTTCATTTCTACCCGCTTGGAAACCTTTAAAAGCAAGCGCTTCAGCAGCTCTTCCTGTACGCACCAGATCGAACCATCTATGCCCTTCTCCAGCCAGTTCCAATCTACGTTCTTCCAGAATGTTATCAAATGAAACGGGTTTTGAGCCCATCCCTGCTCTGTTTCTTACCGCGTTATATAATGCTTGTGCCCTTCCTAGATCGCCACCGCCCCGTACCAAAGCTTCAGCTTCCAGCAAGTAAACGTCTGCCAAGCGGATTTCATATTGATTTTGTGGAAAATTCAATTCCGAATTACCAGCACCGTCATACCGGTCAGACAAACGTCCCATATATTTTTCCAAGAAGAAACCTGTATTCTGATAACTCGTGGTATAGGTAGCAACGCCTGCTTGTACCAAACTATCCACGTCGGAAATCGTTGCTTTATATCGTCCATCATTATGCATAAATTCCCGTAAGGTTGGTGTAACTATAAAAAATCCCCAACCGCCTATATAGTCAGGGGCACTGGGATCGGTAGCTACATAACTTCGAGGAGCAGACATTTGGTTGATTAGATTTCCCTCCGTACAGGAAATACAGCCCCAACTTCCTCCTGAAATATTGGTGCGATTAATTTCCAATATTGATTCACTATTATGTTTGTTACTTACTACCCATAGATCTTCAAAATTATCCAACAGTCTATAGCCATAAGTACTTGTTGATCCCGGTGTACCGTTTACCAAAGCAAATTCGGCCGCCGCCTCATTGAATCGCTCCAACTGCAAGAAACACTTTCCAAGCAGTGCATGCCCAGCTCCCTGCGTGATTCTACCCTTCTCATTGTCGGGAACAGTTGCTGGAAGATCTGGAATAGCTTCCTGAAGATCCTTTTCTATTTGTGCATACACTGCAGCCGGTTCAACCTGGGGAACATTATACATGTTATCAACGGTCAATGATTCTAGGATTAAAGGAATGTTCTCAAACAGGCGCACCAGGTCAAAATAAAAATAAGCACGCAAGAACTTTGCCTCTGCCGCAAATCTCGTTTTAGTTGTCTCATTCATGGGAACATCAGGCAACCTCTCCAACAGAATATTTGCCCGGGACACCCCCGAATAGCCGCCGCGCCAGAGCTCTCCCTGCGGTCCGACTTCAGGTGCCACGGTATAATTAGATATTACTTGTAGATCTGTGACGTCATTAGCGCCACCGCCACCCGCGAACATATCGTCAGAAGCTGCATTCATAGCAGACATTTTCGAGACATAATTTCCGCCTTGCCAACCTAACACATCATAAATAGCAATCAGACCATTAAAAGCTTCCGCCTCATTTCTATAGTAATTATCCACATAGTCAGTACCTCTTGGCTTTGCTTCCAGGAAGTCGCTAGAACAACTATGTATCAGGGGAAGCGCCATCCACAAAGCGAGAAACCCCAGTTTTATTTTATTTTTGTTCATATCTTTTAAATTATTCGCCTAAAATCCAACATTTACCCCTACCATAAATGATCTTGCCTGCGGATAAATACCACGATCTATACTTGATCCATTTCCACCGCCAATCTCTGGGTCATATCCACTGTAGCCTGTTATCGTAAATAGATTTTCGCTCATCAGATATACACGCAGGTTTCTAGCACCTACTTTACGCATCCAATTGCCCGAGAAGTTATATCCCAGTTGGGCAACCTTCAAGCGAAAATAGGAACCCGATTCTAGATAAAAAGTTGATGGATTTGTAAAATTACGGTTATCATCGTTTTCAGTAAGACGCGGGTAATCATTGGACGTCCCTGGTCCGGTCCACCTGTCTAGAGCATTCGTTTGCCAGTTTGCGTTGGTAATATCCAACCTTCTTAATCCTTGGAAGATATCATATCCACCGGCTCCCTGACCAAAAAGCATTAAGTCAAATCCCTTATAAGCCAGATTAACAGTTAATCCATAAGTTAATTTCGGATTTGGGTTTCCTATAAAATCACGGTCATTCTCACTAATCGTCCCGTCTCCATTAAGATCCGCCCATTTAAAATCTCCCGGCCGTGCATTTGGTTGTATACGACTACCATCAGCACCAACATAACCATCTATTTCCTCTTGTGTTTGGAATATGCCCAATGGCCGGAATCCAAAGAATGAATTAATAGGTTGCCCAACAGCAGTTCTTGTAATTGGATAGCTGCTTGACTGAAAACTCTGACCGCCCTCTATGTACGCCCTTCCTTCTCCCAGATAGCTAACCTCATTCTTAATATAAGAAATATTACCATTAGCTCGGAAATTGAGCTCTCCAAATTTTTTACTGTATCCCAGTTCGATTTCTATGCCTTTATTTACCATAGAGGCAACATTAGAAGGAGGATTGTTTACCACGCCGACATAAGATGGAATTCTCAGGTTCTGCAGTATATCCTTTGTTTCTTTATGAAACCAGTCGAAAGTTAAATTAAAATCGTTGAAGATAACCGCATCAAAGCCGATACTTGTAGAGGCTGTTTCTTCCCAGCGTAAATTGGGGTTTGCAACCGAATTCGGACTGTAGCCTACCAAATAGTTCCCTTCCAGACCAAAAGGATAATTACGTCCACTACCAATGGTTGCCACATACCCAAAATCACCTATATTATCATTACCCACCACGCCATATCCACCTCTGAATTTCAAGAAGTTTAAGACATTGTTCTGTTTCAGGAACTCTTCTTCAGAAGCCACCCAGCCCGCCGAAAAAGAGGGAAAGGTTCCATATTTGTTATTTGGTCCGAATCGCGTTGAGCCATCTCGTCTCACCAATGCCTCTAACAGATATTTTTCTTTATAATTATAGTTAATCCGCGCAAATAAAGAAGCCACGTGGTGGATTACGCCCTCACTTCCCGAATAGTCACGATCCGTCCTTGGCACTATATAGTTCTGTGAGGCATCATCAAAGTTAGAAGATGGTATACCAAATAGCACGCCGTTTCCACCAAAATTATTATTATCCATATAAGCTCCTTGCCCTGCCAATAAAGTAATACGATGATCATTTAGTTGCTTGGTATAGGACGCCGTATTTTCAACGTTCCAGGCCACTGATCGGTTTTGCTCTCTTCTAAAAGATGTTTGTGTATTGGAGGTAGACGTATTTAGATAGAAAATGGGCGTAAACGTTTCTGCACCCCAGAACGATATTTTCGCTCCCAAAGAGGATCTCACTTTTAAGCCGGTAATAGGCTCAACCTCTACGTATGCATTTCCCACAATATTGTCACTCCATCCATAATTTCCCAACCTTGTCTGTATATACGCCAACGGATTCGTAATTTCCTGCGCCAGCTGTGAAGAAATTCCATAGGGATTTCCAAATCGGTCGCGCACAATATCGCTTCTGTTATAGGGTGCGGTATTGAGCAAATTCGGATCTGTTACTATAAGCGGTGTAATAGGGTCTAAATTGATAGCAGAACTTAGAGGCCCTCCAAATTCACTATTTGTATTACCCAACCCAGTAGACTTTTCCCTAGAATAACCTACATTTTCGCCAAAGGTGATCCAGGATGCAGGCTTATATGTTGAATTTATCCGAAAGTTAATTCTTTTGTACTTAGAAATTTCTGTTGCAACAATACCATCTTGTTCCAAATACCCAAATGAGGTATAAATCGACGATTTATCGCTGCCCCCACTGATACTTAACTCATGATTTTGCCTTGATGCACTATTATTAAAGATAGCCTCTTGCCAATCAGTTCCTACGCCAAGAGAAGAAGGATCTTGAAAGGGTGCTGCATTTCCCGCATTTATTGCAGCTTCATTTCTGAGCGTTGCGTATTCGGTTGCATTCAATAAATTCAGCTTTTTTGCTGGTGCGGAAAGTCCGTAATAACCATTGTAGTTAATTCTCAGTCCATCGGACCCTCCTTTTTTTGTGGTCACGAGGATTACCCCAGAGGCCGCTCTTGCTCCATAAATTGCTTGCGCAGAAGCATCTTTCAACACCTCTATAGAAGCGATATCAGATTGATTCAAGTATCCAATTCCGCCATTGTCAACAACTACACCATCAACAACCCACAATGGGTCATTATTATTGAGTGTTGTAATCCCCCTGATACGCACTGTTGCAGCAGAGCCCGGTTGTCCTGAGTTGGCTGCTACGGTAACTCCCGAAGTTCTTCCCTGTAGAGATTGTTCCACCCGATTAACAGGCATTGTCTCTAAATCGGAAGCCTTAACGCTGGATATTGCTCCGGTAACGGTAGCTCTTTTCTGCGTTCCGTATCCCACCACAACCACTTCATCCAGATTGCCCGCATCAGAGGCTAGTGTGATCTGCAATAATTTATTATCCGTTACGCTAAGGGTTTGCGTGACCATACCCAACGAACTAAATCGCAATTGTGCCCCAAATGCCGGGATAGTAATATTAAAATTACCGGAGGCATCTGTAATGGTCCCTATACGGGTTCCGATCAAAGATACAGTGATACCAGGTAATGGTTCACCAGTATCCGAGATCACTTTACCTGTGATGTTTTCTTGTGCCCATAAACGATAGGGAGCCAGAAAAAACAACACGCTTAAAATAAGAAAATAATGTTTCCTCATGGATTGGTTTTAGTTAGTAAAAATTTAGATAAATAGTTTAATAGTTTACATCCGTTGGTTAGAACGGAGTCAAATATAGGAGAGGGATAAGCAACTCCTATATTTCATCAACACTACAATAGTGCTACAGCCAGTAAAAAACACATTACTTCTACCATCAAAAACCCCTACTTTACCCCTACAATGGTTGCACAAATAATTATAAAACAAGAGTTTAACAAATAATTAAATTACAGCCACACAAATCTTTGCTTATCCTAAAGATTAAGTTCTAACAGCGTAGATATAAGCTTAGAAGAAGTATTCCGCTTTATGATATTGTTTTTCTTAGTTAATTTAACCAACTTTGTCGCTTATGGTAACCAAATAGACTCTGCTGAAAATTTTGTGTTTATTCAATTGCAATAAAATAACCACAGTGAGTATAGTGCGTGCTACAATAGCCTATGACCCGTTTACTAACATTTACCTTTTTCATAGCTTTCTTAACAGCGAAAGGTCAACAGCAATCGTTGGCTTCTCCTTCTATTATCAATTATAGTATGGATCGATATCTTGCCGGAGCTCAGAATTGGGCAATTTGGCAAGATACTAACCGTATTATGTATTTCGGAAACAACGAAGGACTGCTTACATTTAATGGCAATTTCTGGAAACTTAATCAATTACCCAATCGTACGGTTATAAGATCTATAGGGGCAGATCAAAACCAAAGAATCTACATAGGTGGGCAGGATGAAATTGGTTATTTTTCACCCAACAAAGAAGGAAAACTGCTATATCACTCTCTCAAGAGTTTGATTCCCGAAAAAGAGCGCCAATTTGGAGATGTCTGGAATTTAGCAATAAACAATCATGATGTTTTCTTTAGAGAGAGTAACAAGATCTTTTTATACAAGAATAAAGAAATACATGTCTTTAAGCCCCGTAAATACTGGACCTTTCTTGGCGAGTTGGATGGAAAAGTTTTCGCACAAGATAGTGAGGAAGGTTTGTTGACATACAATGATGGTTATTGGAAATTACTTTTCAAAAATCAAGAGATAGGCAACTCCTTAGTAACCGGCATTTTACGCTATGATTCGAGCACCTTTTTAATAACCACACTGGATAAGGGCCTATATCTTTACACGTATAGAGATGGATTATCCGTCTTTAAAAGCACCTTAACGAACAAACTTATTGAAAGCAATATATATAAAGCGCTTAAAATACAAAACGGCGTTTTTGCCTTCGGTACAACTTCCGATGGAATCATTGTAATGAACAAAAAAGGCGATCTGATTGAACACTATACCCATAGCACGGGGTTACAAACCAATAACGTCCGCAGTTTATTCTTAGATAGAGATCATCATCTTTGGGTAGGTCTGGACGATGGCATTGACTTCATTCCATTTAACGATGCCATCAAATATATATATCCTGATAATGCTAAGTTAGTAACTGGATACAGCGCACTAAAATTTAACGATCAACTGTACTTCGGTACATCCAATGGGGTATATTCCTTTACGGTTAATTCGGACAACAAAGATTTAAGCAAAAGCAAGGCTACATTTATACCGATTAAAAATTCATTTGGCCAGGTATGGAATTTACAGAATATTAATGAAAAAGTATTCGTTAGCCATGATAAAGGATTATTTCAAATTGAAGGAGGAAGGGCAATTTCCATATACGACAGTCCAGGCACCTGGATTTTACAGGCTACTACAAAGGTTTATCCCGCAACAGATATCCTGATGGGTACTTATACAGGTATCGGACATTTAAGTTATAGCGAAAAATTTATTAATAGAGGGTTATTGGATAATCTGAACGAGTCAATCAGATTTATGTTTACAGACCCTAATAATCAAAGCATATGGGCTTCGCATCCCTATAGAGGTATTTACAATTTTAGTATATCTCCTGATTTCAAATCGGTTGTGAACCTGCAGTTGCACACTGAGAAAACCGGGCTTCCCTCCTATTTATACAATTACATATTTAACATAGGGCACCAAATAATGGCTGCAACCAAAGATGGAATATACCATTACAACAGCCAAAAGGGCAGATTTGAACCCGACAGTATCCTCCATCCTCTAACAAAAGGGTTGAGCTTACAGTATCTTAAGCAGGATGAAAATGAAAACATCTGGTTTATAAGCGAAAAGAAGGTTGGTGTAATAAGTAGGCTTAGTGGGCAGCTATCTCTTCAATATATCCCGGAACTCGATAATAAAATAGTAGGTGGCCACGAATCAATATTTCCTTATGATGATGAAAATATCTTTATCGGTGCCAATAAGGGCTTTATTCATTTGAACTACGCTGAATACCGCAATCAAATGGTACGACCTTCAGTCACCTTCAATAACATCAGTGCTTTTGGAAGAGTGGATAGTATTTTACATGGCGGTTACCCACTGGCAGAAGAAGGTTTTAATCAACAAGCGGTTCCATCGCTACCCTATCAACTCAATTCCATCCACTTCGATTATGCGTCACCTTCCTATGGGAAATCAGAAAGTCTAACTTTTAGCTATAAATTAGAAGGTTTTGATCATGATTGGTCTACATGGGATAATAAATATGAAAAGGATTACACCAATCTATCTCCCGGTAAGTATACTTTTCTTGTGAAGGCGAGGGACGAAATGAATGAATCTCCTGTTAAACGTTATTCCTTTATCATTTCACCTCCCTGGTATAAAACACGCATAGCATATACCTTATATATTCTATTTACTTTTCTGACCATTTACTTTCTAATGAAATGGCAGAAAAAGAAATATCAAGAGGCTCATGCCCAACAGAAATATCTACATGACTTGGAAATTGCCAGCTCAGAACAAGAGATTATCCGATTAAAGAATGAGAAACTAGAAGCCGAAGTTACTTTTAAAGACAAGGAACTAACTGCTATGACTTTACATTTGATACAGCGAGGAGAAGTACTTAATAGTTTAAAAGATTCTATAAAAAAAGGTATTCTAAAGAAGAACAAAGATAGCGCGGAATTAGATTTTAAACCTTTGTTAAGAATTATAAGAGAGGCAGAACGAACGGAAGAGGATTGGGAGCATTTTTCTGCTCATTTCAATCATGTAAATGCGTTTTTTTTTGAAAAACTAAGGGAAGAATATCCAGAAATCACTCAAAACGAGTTAAAATTATGTGCGTATCTTAAAATGAATCTTACATCTAAAGAAATTGCTCAGCTAATGAACATTACCATTAAAGCTGTTGAAGTAAGCCGCTATAGATTAAGGAAAAAGTTACAATTGTCTTCCGATATTAACTTGAATAACTTCCTTTATAATTTTTCTAAAACAACATAAACAAAAAAGAAAACCAATATTCAACATACACATCGCATGTATTTTTAATGCACATTAATCATAATAACAGATGAATAAACAAGCTTCATTAAGCATCCTCTTTTTATTTTATTTTTTCCTCGCTTACCCCTATCAAAGAAAAGATGAAAAGAAAAATGCTGTATCGCGTTCGACAACTGAAAAAGAATGGACATTTAGCAGTACCCCTAGCTGGGCTGATGAATTTGACAACGACGGTCTGCCCGACGAAACTAAATGGGGATACGATGTGGGGGGAAGTGGCTGGGGCAATAATGAGCTACAGTTCTATACAGAAGCCACTTTATCAAATGTAAAGATCGAAAACGGTATACTGATCCTTACGGCCAAAAAGGAGAATATGAACGAGCGAGCATATACCTCCGCGAGGTTGGTCAGCAAAGGAAAGGGTGATTTTTTATATGGAAGAATAGAAGCCAGGGCTAAGTTGCCAGCAGGAAAAGGCACCTGGCCAGCCATTTGGATGCTGCCTACTGATTGGGCTTACGGCTCATGGCCTGCCTCGGGGGAAATAGACATTATGGAACATGTGGGCTATGACCAGGACAATGTTCATATCAGCATCCATTCAGAGGCTTATAACCATGGAATCAACACACAGAAAACCGGCACCAAAAAGATCCAAAATGCCACGACGGAGTACCATACTTACCGTGTTGACTGGACACCGGACGCCATCAGCGGGTTTATCGATGACGAACAGATTTTTGTCTTCAAAAGGGAGTCCGGCGATTATAAAGTATGGCCTTTTAATAAAAAGTTTCATCTTTTACTGAATCTCGCCGTTGGTGGAAATTGGGGAGGAGCGAAAGGTGTTGATGAACAAGCCTTTCCAGCGTCGATGGAAGTAGATTATATTCGCGTTTATCCTTTAGTTGAATAATCGTTCAGCAGCTATTCATTCTCTATAAAACAAAAAAACCGAGGGAATCGTTCATCATCCCCCGGTTTTTTGTTTTATGGAGTATATTTATACTCGTAGCGTTCAAACAGCTGTTTATGCAGGTTATTCAGATTGATATCGCGTCCATTAATAAATGCTTTTTCCAAACCATTTCCTTTCATATCCAACGCATCTCCGGCAGATATAAAAAGATGAGCATCTTTCCCTACTTCCAAGCTACCGCTTGTCTGTTCTATACCTAATATTTTTGCCGTATTTAATGTGACAGTCGCTAGTGCCTGTTCCTTATCCAATCCAAACGCAGCCGCTGTTCCTGCCATAAAGGGTAAGTTACGCTGTTGCCAAAAACCATCCATCCCATAAGCCACCAACACACCCGCATCTGTCAGCAATTTTGCCTGCTTATACGGTAAATTCACATCGTCATCATCATTGCCTGGTAGCGCGTGTGCCTGATGGATGATCACCGGGATATTATTTTCTTTTAAAAAATCGCTCACCAAATGAGCTTCTGTACCGCCCACAATTACCGGTTTAACACCAAATTTACCCAATAACTGTACCGCCGCAATGATGTCACTTCGTTTATCCACATGCACCATCACCTTTCTCGTACCATTAAATACCTTACGGAACGCTTCCAAACGCGCGTTGAAAACATCCGGTTTAGCATCTGTTGCATAAGCCTTTGCATCTGTCAAAAAATCATTCAGGTCTGTACGCGCTTGGCTGATACGCTGTTTCTGTTCGTCCATATTCGTCTCCCCAAATCGCGAAAACCGTATAGCTGGCCAATTGATATGTACCGCATCATCTGTTTTGTACGCCGCATCCTCCCAATTCCATGCGTCCAATTGTACAACAGAAGACTGTCCGGTTATCAATCCTCCTTCCGGTGTTACCTGCGCCAACAATATCCCGTTGGAACGCAAGGTATTGATTACTTTAGAATCAGTGTTATAGGCAATCAGTGAACGTACATGCGCGTTATTTTCTCCTATTTCGGTATTATCCACCGTAGCCCGTACCGCCTCTATTTCTACCAAACCAAGGTTGGTAACCGGCGCAATAAAACCGGGATACACCTGTTTGCCGTTTGCTTCAATGGTTTCTGCCGCTGCAGGCGCACCATTACCATCGCCAACGTAAGTAATTTTACCTTTTTCGAATACCACTGTGCCGTTTTGGATAACCTGTCCGTTTCCGATATGGATGGTTGCACCCTTTATACTGATCGATCCCGTTTGCGGCTTTGCCGGATAAATCGTGGGTTGTGCCTGAACTGAGAGCCCTAGAAAAAGAGCTACACCCAACGTTGCTGTATATTTCTTTAAAATAGTAATCATGTCTGTATTATTGGTTTTGGTTGAAATCTCCGTTATGATCCTCAGAAAGTGTTTCGCAATGATATATAATAGACGGCTCTTTTACAGCCTTCTGCGTTGCATTTCCCTTACCTTTTTCTTCAATAGACTTGGCTATTAACCTAGCTTTTTCAGATTGCTGCAAACCTCTTGTCTTTTCATCTTCCTCTACATCCCAATATTTAACACCGTCCACAAAAGTTTTTTCAGCACGGGCATAAACCGTTAGTGGATTATCACTCCACAACACAACATCCGCATCTTTGCCCTCCTTTAAGCTTCCTACACGATCATCTACGTGTAGCATCTTCGCGGGATTCAGTGTCACCAATTTCCATGCCTCCTCTTCCGACAGCCCACCGTATTTAATCACTTTGGCAGCCTCCTGATTTAAACGACGGGCCATCTCTGCATCATCCGAATTGATGGCCGTTACCACCCCTTGTTTTTCCATCAGGTAGGCATTATAAGGAATAGCCTCCTGCACTTCCATCTTATAGGCCCACCAATCGGCAAAGGTAGCTCCCGCTATACTTCTTGCCGCCATTCTATCCGCCAGTTTATAACCTTCCAAGATATGTGTAAAGGTATTGATCTTGAATCCCAGACTATCAGCAACATGCATAAACATATTGATCTCCGATTGCACATAAGAATGGCAGGTGATAAAACGCTTGTTATCCAATATTTCTACCAGTGCATCCAATTCCAGGTCGCGGCGGGTATTACTCCCCTTCACCGCCATCTTGGCTTTATATTCTTTGGCACGTGTAAAGGCATCTACGTATACCTGCTCTACCCCCATCCGTGTTTGCGGAAAACGGACTCTTGCGATATCGCCCCAGTTACTCTGTTTAACATTTTCTCCCAGTGCAAACTTGATGAACCCGTCATTATTGCCAAATTTAAGTTCCTCGGGAGACTTGCCCCAGCGCAACTTGATCAGCTGTGACTGTCCGCCGATCGAATTGGCAGAGCCATGCAGGATATGTGAAGTAGTGACACCACCAGCCAGCTGTCTATAAATATTAACATCCTCCGAATTGATAATATCAGCAATTCGTACTTCTGATGTTACCGATTGGGTACCTTCATTTATCCCCCTTGAAATAGCAATGTGTGAATGCTCGTCAATGATTCCTGAAGTAACATGTTTACCGGTTGCATCAATCACCGTTGCTCCCGCTGCAGACAAATTCTTGCCTATACTTTTTATTTTCCCATCGGCTATCAATACATCCGTCGCTTCCAAAATGCCGGCCGATTCATTTGTCCATACCGTGGCATTTTTCAGTAAAAATGTAGCTGATGCCGGCAGATGTTCATGGCCAAAGGCTACAAATGGATAAACTACCTTCCCTAACTCCAGCGGTTTATCTGTTGTTTTTGGCGAAGCTTTGGGCACATAAGCCCCCGTATAGGTAGCCGTCCACGGTTTTAGCGTTCCATCTTCCGTCATTACATCACCCCGTAATTGCACAGGTTCTCCCTCTACCACATAAGCACTGATGCGATAACCGGTTTTACTCCCTTTCGGATTAAAACTTAGTGTCAGTAAATCGCCATCAACTGTTATATTTGCTTTCGTCTGTGCAGTATCGTTAACGGCGCTCACAAAGGCATCATAGCTTCCTACCTTTCCACCAATTATCAGCTTTCCTTTACCGAAACCTTCAATATCCGTTGCATATTCCGCCCTGATATCCGCGGTTATGTTATTGGCAATATATTTTTTACCTTGAATCCAATTCTCATAAATAATATTTCCCTCTTTAAATAAGCTATCGGATGTAATAATAAAATTGGCCAGCTTTCCTTTCTGTAGCGTCCCCATCTCCTCGCCAACACCTAATAGTTTCGCAGGCGTTTCTGTTAAGGCACGCAAAGCCTCATCCTCGCTTAAACCATATTTGATGGCTTTCCGCAGATTAGGCCAAAAATCCCTTACGTTTTCCAATCCACTTGCCGTTAACGCAAAAGGAATCCCCGCCTTCTCCAAAGCAGCGGTATTGCCGGGCGCCAATTCCCAATGTTTTAGCTGTGCAAGCGACAGTTTATCCGCGTCATAAGGATTCTCCACATCAAAGGCCTTCGGAAAGTTTAAAGGAACAATTAAACTTGCTGTCGTTGCTTTTATTTCGTTAATACGCTGATACTCGTTCCCTCCTGTTTTGATGACATATTGCTTATTGAATTCTTTAGCAATTTTATCTGCTCTTAAAATATCCAGTACATCATTCACTTCAAAAAACTGCGGCAGTGATTGCCATTTGTTAAAGGCTTCGAGCGAGATATTGTATTCTTCCTTTTGTTGCTGGTACCATTGTGCATCGTAATAAGTTTGCCTGAGCAGCGCTATACTTCCCATTAAAGACGATGGGTAGGAAGTTTTAGCCGATCCCTTATCGAATGAATAGTGCGCCGCAACATCCGGACGGATGACCACTTCATTATCCTTACCGGCAGCCAACGTGATGAGAGCGCCACTGCCTCTAGCAATACCATCTTTTACTACGGTTTGCACCGAGCCGAAACCAAGCTTTTTCAATTGTTCAGCTTTCTTTTCATCCCCCGTAAACGCATCGATCGCCCTTACCTCTGGGCGTATAGCCTCATTCCATCCGTAAGGCCCGTTTTTGGTAGAAATGAGCACCTGTGCACTTCTACCGCCCATTCGGGTTTCTTTACTCTCCGTTACACCATAAGTAGAGAACGCATCGATGAGGGAAGGATAAATATATTTCCCCTTCAAATCTATCTTGACATACTCCGCGGGGACCTGTTGACTGGAGCCTATTGACTCGATCACTTTGTCGCGAATCAGCATCGTTCCATTTTTAATGCTCTCCCCGGCCTTCAGCACAATGGTAGCATTAACAAATGCATATTTTTTGGAACGGGTATCGTGCGCCCCATTAACCGGGTAGGTCTCCTGACCTTTTAACGCACAAAAATTTAAAATCAGAAAACAAAGAAGTAAGATTTTTCGCATAATGAACACATATTTAACGGGTAAAAAAGTTTACGTTGTCAATAAAAGACCACTAGCTAGGTTTTTTAAACACTTATTCTTCGAATATTTCAATAAAAAAACTTAAATGATCTAATTATCACACGAAAATAGTCTTTTTACTTAAAATTTTTTCTTTTCGTACCACTTCAATAATAATGTTACTTTTTAACATCGAATTTTTACCTTCGCTTTATACGTTTAGCACAACATCATGCAGCATCCATTTATTCAAACGATTCATCATATCGCCATCATCTGTTCCGATTATGAACGATCTAAGCATTTTTACACACAGGTATTGGGTTTTCAGGTCGTGGCAGAGACCTATCGTGAAGAGCGGGATTCTTATAAATTAGATCTGGCTCTCCATAATCAATATATCATTGAACTTTTCTCTTTCCCAGCTCCACCTTCGCGTGTTAGCAGACCCGAAGCCTGCGGACTTCGGCATCTAGCCTTTGCCGTAGCAGACCTCGATGTAGCCATTGCCCATTTACATCATCATCATATCACCACCGAACCCGTTCGGATAGATGACTTAACCCAAAAGCGATTCACATTTTTTGAAGATCCAGACGGTTTACCGCTTGAATTTTATGTTTTATAGTATACATTTGTCATGTCATTGAAAGAAATAGTAAAGGTGACAAAACACATTTTTTAAGATGATTGTTATCAGAAAGCAAGAACTTACAACCACTAACTTTGTTTATAAGAAAGCTCTTCATTAAAGCAATTTATCATGGCATCTTTAGTACAGGAACTTAAACGCGACGTCAAGAACTGGTGGTTCTTTACGGTAATTGGCATTCTTTTGTTAATTGCAGGATTTTACACGATCTCCAATCCTCTAACCAGCTACATCGGTTTGTCGGTATTTTTCGGTGCCATCATTTTTGTCAACGGTGTCATGGAATTTTCTTTTGCCATCGGTAACCGCAAGAACGAGCACAATTGGGGTTGGACGTTAGCCGCCGGAATCATTGATATACTCTTAGGATTTATCCTATTATTATATCCCGGCCTATCCATGGGGGTGCTTCCTTTTGTTGTAGGGTTTTACATATTGCTTCTCGGCGCCTCTTTAATCAGTTATGCCCTGCAGTTAAATCGGTTAGCAGTAAAAGGTTGGGGCTGGGTTATGGCGGGTGGAGTATTAACCCTTTTATTTGCTTTAAGTATTATTTTTAATCCTGTTATTGGCATCGCCACCATCATCGGGTGGACTGCCTTTGCATTCATTGTGGCAGGTATAGTTAATATTATTTTCTCCGTACAGCTCAAGAAAATCAAAAATCACATCTCGTCCTAGTAAATTAATCGGACGCCGATGCTATCCATCAATTTATATTAAAATTAATAATTTATACATCATGGCACTAACAAAAACTGCTAAAATTGACATTGGTATTTCTGACGCACATCGCCAGGCCATTGCAAACAAACTGAATCAATTACTTTCAGATGAATTTGTATTATACACAAAAACTAGAAAATTCCATTGGAATGTACAAGGTATTCATTTTCATGACCTGCACCTATTCTTTGAATCACAATACAAGGAATTGGCAGAAATAATGGACGAAGTAGCCGAGCGCATTCGGAAACTTGGGCACTACTCACTCGGAACATTACAACAATTTTTGGGTGAAACCAATCTTTTAGAGCATACTGATGACGGTTCTTCCTCGGAAACCATGATAGAAGCTTTATTAGAAGATCATGAAACCATCATTCGTGAGATCCGCAATAGCCTTGAACCAATCGAAGATGAATACAAAGATGCCGGTACGGCAGATTTCCTTACGGGCTTGATGGAACAACATGAGGGAATGGCCTGGATGTTACGTTCTATGCTACAATAATTCCCAATAGAAAGAGACTGCACAGAGAGGGCGGGCGTTACCATTCACCATCCCTCTTCGTGTAGTCTCAATCTATTTTTCAGACGATTGATTTCCTGATGCATCGACCTAACTTTCTTAATTAAATGTTTCATGGCGTCAATGCCTTCCACATTGATGTGCAGATCGTAATGCCAACGTCTATATTGTTCCAGATCTTCCAGCTGTTCTTTATCAATGTACCATTCCTCTTCCACCACTTTTACCTCCAACAGGCCTTCATCCTGTAATAGTTGTACAAATTCTTGTTCTACATTGCATTTTGTACAATATTCTTTTACTAAAATCAGTGTTGCTTCCATTTCAACATGCCTTTAAAATGTCCATCAATGACGGTCTGCCAATTTTTTAAACAACTCTTTCTGCTCTTCCGTAAGTCCGACAGGAATATCCACCTGATAAGTAATAACCAAATCTCCAAATTGCCCGTCCTTTTTATAAACCGGAAACCCCTTCCCTTTCAGCTTCACCTTCGTGCCATTTTGTGTTTCGGGTTTCACCTGCAGTTTTACTTTGCCAGTTAACGTTTCCACCAAGATCTCACCTCCTAATACAGCTGTGTAGAGATCGATATTTTTAGTGAGATATAAATCAGCTTTGAGTCTTTTGAAAACAAGATCGTCCGCGATCACAAAGGTGATATACAGATCGCCGGCCGGCCCCCCATTAATTCCCGGGCCGCCCTGCCCTTTCAGCCGTATTTCCTGTCCGTTGTCTACCCCTGCTGGGATTGTGATTCTTAAATTTTTCCCGTTTACAGTTAAGGTTCGTTTATGCGTTTCTGCCGCGTCCCGTAAACTCAACTGTAACTCAGCACGGTAATCCTGCCCTTTAAACTGGCTCTGTCCTCTTCTCCCTCCAGCTCCGCCAAACATGGAAGAAAAGAAATCCGAAAAATCATCGGAAGAGAAATTGCCGCCAGCACTCGAAAAATCTCCTTCAAAAGGATTTTGACCGCCAAACGGATTGCCCCCTGCATATTGCCCTCCACTGGCATACGACTGTTGTTTTGCCTGTTCGTAAGCATCCGCATGTTTCCAATCCTTCCCATACTGATCATATTTCTTGCGTTTTTCAGGGTCTCCCAGTACCTCATTAGCTTCATTCAATTCCTGAAATTTCTTATGCGCGTCCTTATCGTCGGGATTCAGGTCTGGATGTAATTTTCTAGCGAGCTTACGGTAGGCCTTTTTAATATCCTCTTGCGTGGCATTTTTATCGATACCTAAGATTTTGTAGTAATCAATATAATCCATAAAGCTATTATCTTCATCCTAGATACATTTTACATAAACGTTTTGTTTGGCAATTATCAAAATCCATGCTGATAACGCGTCATTTTCATTGCATGATAAGTTACCATTGGGCTACTACATTATAAAACAAAATGCCTAAGTTTGTAGCATGTCACTCTTCGTTGCATCACTTAATTCGGGCAGTAATGGCAATTGTTATTACGTAGGCAATCACCAAGAGGCTATTTTGGTAGATGTAGGCATCTCGTGTAGAGAAGTAGAACGGCGGATGGCGCGTTTAGGGATTCCCCTACAAAACATAAAGGCTATTTTTATCTCGCACGAACATAGCGACCACATCAAGGGTCTCTGCCGTTTAACCGCTAAGTACCAGATTCCGGTATATATCAGTGGTCCAACTTTAACCGCAACGAGGTTTTGCCTGTCACCGGAATATACCTATCTATTCAACTCTTCCGCTCCTATCCACATTGGCGCGCTGCGCATCACTCCTTTTTTGAAATACCATGATGCAGCGGATCCATACAGTTTTTTTATTGAGGGAAATGGTGTAAACGTAGGTGTCTTTACCGATATAGGTCAGGTATGTGAACAAGTAATCCATTATTTTGGCCAGTGCAACGCCGTATTTTTGGAAGCCAATTACGATGAGGACATGTTAGCCAATGGACGTTATCCCTATTTTCTGAAAAACCGGATACGTGGAGGTTATGGGCATTTATCCAACGCACAAGCTTTAGCACTTTTTTTAACCCACCGCACCGAACAACTCAGTCATCTTTTTTTATCTCATCTCTCCAAAGACAATAACTGCCCTGATCTGGTAGACAACTTATTTAGGGCACACACCGATATCACCCAGATCATTGTCGCTTCACGTGAGGCAGAAACGGCGATTTATGAAATCAGGCCAACTATCAACAATCAGGTATTGGAGCCTTTATCCCGTTCCTTAACTGCTTGAACTTTGTTATTTCACTACTAGCACAAATCCGATGCTGTATTATAACCCCCAAGAATTTTAGAGGCTTCCTGTTTTTTCAATAAGGCCATCACTGCTATGGAATTATAAAGGGATAATCCTCGACTGTTTCTCAAAATTTAACTTTTATTAAGCGTAATTGCCAAAAACACCATTATAAGAATCGGAACCATGTGCTGGCTTCCCCCCCATATCACTTTCTTATCCCTATAGCGATAAGCAACAAGAAGCTAAGCGGAGCCAGTATAAAGACAATCCACGATATGATTTTAGTGCTTCTAGTTATCGTAATGCCTAGGTGCGAGGGATCGTCATTCTCTTTATCCGCTTTGCAATAGAGAAAAAGTAAATAATACAGTAATGTTGAAGGTAAAATCAAAAAGCATGTCCAAAATGCAACAGCATTCTTTGGGTTCAAAATAACTATATCAAAACATTTCTCCAATATCATAATTGCATTAATTACTATAAAACCGACAGTAACACAGACCTGCAGAAAACCGCTGAACCAGTAGTGCGAAAATTCGTGGGCGTACTTAGATCTCTTGTGTGCCTGAAACCAGACGTAATAGTATTTTAATAAGATCTTTCTCACCATATTTTATTCATTTTGTCCCACCTGATAACTCTCGTTTTGTTTTCATCAAAAGATAAATGATCTTTTTTATACACTATCATTTCTGTATTATGAAAGCCAGCATAAAACTCGCTGATTTTGTGTGCATTTACAAAATTTGGTATAATTAACACCAAGCTTATAATCAGTGGTTTCACCATAAACTTCATTCTTTTTGATTTTTGAGGAGACTATCCACTTTTGATATGATATTAGATTCAAAGATTTTAATCATGTATGCTTTTTCTTGAGAGGATAAGTCTTTCTCATATAGATATTTGTTGCTGTCCATTTTGACCCCAATTAAATCAAAGTTGCACTTGTTAGCTTTCCAGTCTTGATTTCTGCCCATGAACGAAGCCCAATACACCTTACCGATTTTACTCTCCGGCATGTAGAAATGAAAATTAACTGTATCTGAACTGAGCGGGTAGGAATCCAAATGAGCTTTTAAAACACTATCGGTAAGTTTATACGAGGGGTTTTCATCTAAAATTTGAATAAGCGCTTTACTCAAAGTCTCTTTACTGTAATCATACGTATATCTTTTAATTCGTCCATGTGTACCTGCGGTTGCTACTATCGCCGCAAAAGTAAATCCTCCAACAACATATTTTAATATAGGTCTATAAATCGCTTGTGAAGTAGCTAAGGCGTTGGAACGACAATAGGCTAGAGGCAAAATGGCTATTGCTAGTATGTCGCTATAATCGACAATACGTTGGATGTGATAAAAACGGAGATTATTCCAATGGTCGATGAAGGGTTGAGACAAGGGTGATTTCCAAAGGATAAACAAAAGTGCCGTTCCTAAAAATACTTTTTGTTTATCCCTTATAAATATATTGACAAATAAAGGGAACAGGTACAATCCGGAGAAATCACTCAATTTACCTGTGATAAAATTTGGCCAGCTATACTTAAATAAATGGTCGTTTAGTAATAATAGAAGGAGAGCCGACATAAAATCAATCGACAACAATACTTCTGAGCGTTGTTTTATGTCGGCTTTTGAATATACAATTATCTATATAATACTATTAAATTAGTTTTGTATTTTAGATGTGGCGTTACAGACCACTATACCAATGATGTGAAAATTCATGGGCGTACTTTGATCTCTTATGTACCTGAAATCAGACGTAATAAATATTTTAATAACAGATTTTAATCGCACCTTAGTTTTCTTCTATGTTATTTTCTAAACCCCAACGCTAACAACAACACAAAACCAACAGGAGTAAGGATAAATACAATCCACGATATTATTTTAGTGCTTTTTGTTATCTTAATTCCTAGGTGTGTGGGATCGTCATTTTCCTTTCCAGCCTTTAAATAGCGAAATAAATAATAATACAAGAGTGTAGACGGTAATACGAAATACAAAAACACTGCCAGCCAACGGTTATGGGTAAAGTATACTATTTTTATCGGAAAGATTTTTTCAACTACCATGAACAAATTAAACATTAACATAAACACGGTAATGCTTACTTGAAAAAAAGCATGTAGCCAATGATGTGAAAAGTCATCAGCATATTTGGATCGTTTATGCCCTTGAAACCAGACGTAATAATATTTTAACAATAACCTTTTCACAAGTACCATTTTCAAAAGTTCACAAAGGTCTCCACCATGATGCTATCTCTTGGTCTAAAAACAAAATAAACCACTACAAAACAAAGATCAACAAAACACCAAGTGTGGTCCATACAACCTGCCCAAACCACCGTACATTTAGTATAATTGTACGGCAGTAAAGACGTATCCTGTGCATAAAGCAAATAAAATCAGTCCACTTCTCAACTGCATCTTTCTGTCAATCTATTATGTAATTCCTCCCAGTTTTCTATAAATAGGCTCAGCAAAAAAAACTCCGTGCCCGTGTTACTGTTCTGCAAACGATAAGTCTCCTGCAAATCGTATACATTACGCCCTTTATCATTTGCATGATTTAATACTTGGAGTTGTGCCTTGTTCATTTGGTAAACCATCGGCTTTTTCCAAAAAACGCCATAAGTTGTAAGCATTAAGGTGTCACCATGTATCTCCAATCGCTTAATAATACGCGACATTACATTTACCCTACGTACCGGGACAACAATAAACAGGTAAATCAAGGTAGCACCTAACGTAAGCGTTGCCACTATTATATGTCTTACAGCATTCTCATCCCATCTGTCTAAAATAGCAATCGTATAGAGAATTATGGCAAAAGGCAAATAAAAAATCCAACCATTACGCATCACTTTAATCTGCTTTTCCAAGTAAACTTTACCTTCCTTATTTAATATATAAACATCCATGACACCTCCCTAAACACTACGCCAATCTTACTTCCATACAGTGAATATTAAAGCAAAGAATATAGGCCCCGCAAAAAATACGATCCAAGAAACTACTCTGGTTCCTTTTGTAATAGATATACCAAATTTAATAGGGTCGTCATCCTCTTTGTCTACACCGTAGTGTTTAAATAGAATATAATACAAACATAGCGCGGGGATGATTAAATAAACAATCCAAAAAACGATATTATTCATCCCTTTCACAATTTGCATTCTTAAAAGCTTCTCCAATAAAATGGAAATATTGAAAAGAAGAAAGAATGCTGTAAGACATACTTGCAGCAAACCACTATACCAATGATGTGAAAAATCACCGGCGTATTTTGATCGCTTATGTGCCTGAAACCAGACGTAAAAGTATTTTAACAGCAGGTCTTTTAACATATAATCCTACTCATTCATTAGTTCGTAACGTTCTCAACCAATAGTGCTGTCTTCCGTTCCATTATCTCAGAAGTCATTTCAACAAAAAGCAGAGACTATCATCCTTTATCAGTTAAACAACTTTCCCAGCACATATAATGTCGCTAAATACAAAGGTATAAAAGCGAGACCTGCTGCTCCAAAGAACCATTTCCAAGAATACATCCCCAGATCTTTATGCC